>AYSL01004570.1_pt1 | contig 9887 bp, 10 predicted proteins | sample 596161 | NCBI WGS metagenome assembly AYSL01 (sample SAMN02402864, study PRJNA223357) | marine sediment metagenome | biome: ENVO:00000447; isolation source: marine sediment samples in the proximity of a phosphate-oil terminal | place: Indian Ocean: Red Sea, Aqaba Gulf | collected 2011-05-20 | depth... | reverse complement strand
CTTTTATATTAGTAAATAAATAGTTATTCACTTGTCTCAGCAGATTGAGGAAGTCCATTAAGTAACGTTTGATTAAAAGCGTGAAACCTATTTATAGCAGATACAAGATCTGGCACTTGCACGTCTTTCATCTCATTAATCAACCCACCTATTAAGGTATTATAGTCTTCGTTACTTTCTAACGTACTTTCGGCATTAGCAAAAGTATCCATCATCTTTTCCAGATATTGCGCTATAGGGCTAACCACATTTCCAAACTTCGAATTATCGCTTTTGTCTTCATTGTAATGTTGGATGTTCTCATACGTCTTTAGCACTTCGGTCTGTGTTGTTCTATTTAACTGTAACGCGTAGCCAACTAACTCTTTATCGTCAAAGCCTAAACTTAACGCTTCTTCAAATGCTTTGTCGATGTCACCACTGTAAAAGGTGTCGGCGAGATCCTGAACTTGACCAACCAAATCAGCTATCGACTCTAACTCATCTTCATCAAGCTCGCCTTTCAATGAAAAGCTAATACCGCTTCGCTCATAGTATTGGTACGAAGTTTGTTGTTGGTATGACGCTGAAAAATTGTTTTCGCCTTGCTCGCCACTACCGCCTGATTGCTCCTGAGATGCCTGTGCTTGGAAATTAAGTTGTTGAGACGCTTGGAACGAGCGAAGACTCTCAAAACTAAAACTCACTTCGTCGCCATCTTTAGTTCGAATCAGCAAGCTTTCCGCTTTTCTCATCCGATGCAGCTACCGCGTTTAAGGACTGAAAGCGTTACAGCGTTCGGCTGCTGGCGACCAAATATGTCAGTTTCCAGATCGTTTATTCCTGTATCGATGAGATCGCGGCTTTTTGTCATTCCTTGCTCAATCTCTTCATTCATAAAACCAGCGAGGTCTTTTTCAGCCATAGCGAATCCACGGCTTACGCCTTCTCTCGCTTGGCTAAATAAGCCATTAAGCTTTTCTTCGCTGGCACCACCGTTTGCCGCACCTCTAATGACGCCACCTACGAACTTAAGTACGTTTCTGGCAACTTTTTCAAAGTCGAACAAACTGTTCGACTTATCTTCAATGGTTTTCTCTTTAGCTTCTTGTGGCTTTTGGCCATCTATAACTAACGCTTGGTTAAGACTACTACTTACCACACGTAAGCCGATGCTAGTTTGGCTACTGGAAACAGATACTGATGCCGCTTGTTGTTTAGAAAACTCAGCCGCTTGCTGCAATCCGTCTTGCTGTAACTGCTTTTTCAACATTTCGTTCGGGTGAACTGATGCCTTTTGATCTGCTTTTTGATCGACCTTCTGGTCGCCCATAAAAGCCTTAATTTGACCCACGTTCATAATTTGATCCTCACTATCCTCAATCTTATTATCGGCAAAGAATCAGTATTGTTTAATTTTAATACAGCTTTTTTTACTGGGTCGTTCCTAATAATAATGCAGAAGTAGATAGCGCTTGTTGCAGTTATTTTATAAGGGACTACAATTCGCGACCTCAACATTGAATGGAGAATTTTATGACCGCGACCGAACAACAACGCTATCAAGCTCAGTTGGACGAAAAAGTAGAACGTCTTACTGCGTTACTTTCTCCGTTCAATGCGCCTGACTTAACCGTATTTCCATCGCAACCAACGCACTACCGTATGCGCGCCGAATTTAGAGTATGGCATGAGGGCGATGATTTGTTTCACATCATGTTCAACCAGGAAACAAAAGAAAAGTACCGCGTAGATAGCTTTCCTCCTGCTTGTAAAGCAATAAACGATGCTATGGCGCTGTTGTTAAAAGAAGTAAGACCAAATGAAGCGCTAAGAAAGAAGCTTTTTCAAATCGATTATCTTTCTGCACTATCTGGCGAGCTTGTCATCAGCCTTTTATACCATCGTCAACTAGATGAGAAGTGGCAAGAGGCTGCAAAAGAATTAAAGGCGAAACTCGAGGCTCACTTTCCGAAAGTAAACATCATCGGCCGTGCGAGAAAACAAAAGCTTATTATCGACAACGATTTTGTTATTGAGCGCTTACCCGTTAATGGCAAAGAATTCATATTTAAGCATATCGAAAATAGCTTCACTCAGCCCAATGCCGAAGTGAACTGTAGCATGATTGAATGGGCACTAGATTGCGTAAAGCCGCTCTCTGGCGATTTACTGGAGATGTATTGCGGTGCAGGTAACTTCTCACTGCCGCTAGCGCTTCACTTCGATAATGTTGTGGGGACCGAAATAGCCAAGCCCTCTGTACAAGCTGCGCAGTTTAATATTGAACAAAATCAGCTTAATAATGTGAAGATCGTAAGACTCGCCGCTGAAGAATTCACTCAGGCTATGAAAGGTGAACGTACGTTTAGTCGCTTAGAAGGCATTGATCTAAGTACATATAATTTCACAACTGTATTGGTTGACCCACCAAGAGCTGGGTTAGATGAAGACTCGCTTAGAATGATTCAGGATTACGATAATATCGTGTATATCTCGTGTAACCCTGAAACGTTGGCGCAAAATCTTGAGCTTTTAAGTGAAACTCACGACGTTGCTCAATCGGCACTATTCGATCAATTCCCGTTTACTCATCACATTGAGGCTGGCGTTTTACTTACACGCAAAAGCTAGTTTTGGTACAAATTGACAAGGCCTTTGGAGTCACAAAGGCCTATGAAGACGTATTAAAATAAGGTGGCTTTGATTAGAGCAAACGATGTGGACTTAAAAGGCCAATCGCCACTAATTCAATTATACGCTTTTTTGCGTTGCACCTACTTGAACGAAGCGAAGCTGTGCTTTCACTCTCTCACCAATTTCGCGGCGAAGCTTATCATCAGCTTCTAGTGCTTCAGCACCTGCACTGAATACGAGCCTAACCATAGCATCAGCTTGAAGCTGCGCGCATGCGTATTCTACGCCCTGCTGTTCAATAATGTAGTCGGTCAACTCGTCGATGAAGTGTTGAATCTCTCTAAATACTGCCAACCGATAAGCCGACGACGTACCAGTATGCTCGCGTAATAATAAACGAAATACGTTTGTATTTGCCGCAATAAATTCCATGAAGGTTTCAACAGAAGTATGTATTACGCCACCTCCAGAGGCTATACGCCGCCTTGCCTGACGCATAAGCTGCCGCAATGCTAAACCGGCTTCATCCACCAGCGTTAAACCTAATTCGTCCATATCTTTGAAGTGTCGGTAAAAAGACGTAGGTGCTATACCTGCCTCTCGGGCAACTTCACGCAAGCTGATTGCCGATAAGCTGCGGTTTTCATCGAGCAAAGAAAACGCAGCATGAATGATATTTTGGCGGGTTTTTAATTTCTGTTCTTGTCGACTCACATTCGCACCATAGGTTGATTAGCTCTGGACGGCTTGATGATTTTTAGCGCTTGGGGTTGAAGCCCTTACGTCATCTGTATAGCCATTAACGCAATCAAACTTCGTACATCAAAGACTAGCATGTGTAGTTTATCGCAACACACACCAGTGGGGAAAGAGAAACAGAATCATCTCTTTTATAAACAAGCATTAAGCAGAAAAAGCCACAATTAACGAGCGCTTCAGCGTAGCTTTACTATAATTAAACTTTACACATGTAAGCAGAACTAATCTGGGTTTTGCTTGCCTGAAGCCTCGTAAAACGATAAATTAGCGAACAGTTGTAAGCCAAGTTGTATAAAATGAAAAAACCTCCTCTTATCCTTACTAATGTGCTGGTATTTATTATATCTGGCGCAATTGCGTTTATTGGTGTGCCGCTATGGGTGGCGTATCAAGGCATCGATTGGGCAGAAATCGGTGCGGCTATATTCCTATTTTACTTTACCGGTATGTCTATAACTGCCGGCTATCACCGCTTATGGTCGCATAAAACTTACGACGCCAATGTGGTAGTTCGTGTGATCCTTGCGATTGGTGGCGCTATGGCGCTGCAAAATAGTATTTTTGCACTGGTCGTCAGATCATCGCGTTCATCATCGTCATGTTGATGATAACGACAAAGACCCCTACTCTGCGAAGAAAGGGCTTTGGTTTGCGCATATCGGCTGGATGTTGCGTGAGTATCAGGCCAAACGTTACGATGACTACAGTAACTGTAAAGATCTTCAAAAAGATAAAGTGGTGATGTGGCAGCATAACTACTATTTGCCCATCGTGCTGGCGGCTAACTTTGGTATCACAGGTCTTCTGGGCTATTTAAATGGTGACGTATTAGGCATGATCTTGGTAGCCGGTGTACTTCGCCTGGTGCTAGTGCATCACGTAACCTTCTTCATCAATTCTCTTGCTCATTTTTGGGGTAGCCAGCCTTACACCGATAAGAACACAGCACGAGATAACGGTATTCTTGCGTTTTTTACCTTTGGTGAAGGTTATCACAATTACCATCACATCTTTGAGTACGACTATCGTAATGGCATTCGCTGGTATCAGTTTGATCCTACAAAATGGCTTATTAAGGGGTTATCACTGGTAGGACTGACATCCAACCTTCGCAAAGTGCCAGAAGAGCGCATCGAGAAAGCGTTAGCAGCAATGCAGCTGCAAAGAGCAAGTGAAAAAGTATCGCTACTGCCTAATGCTGAAGAAATGATGCACACCATTCAAGAAGAATACGACTTGTTAATGCAGCGCATGAGTGAATACTACGCCACGAAAAAACGTGTTATGCGCGTTAAACAACGCACTCTAAAGCGCAGTATCGAAGGGCTTGAGCTTGCATACAAGTACAAAGAGCTGAAACACGCATTTGCTGTACAGAAAGAGAAATGGACACAGTTACATAGTTTGTCATTGCAAATGGCGTAAATTAACGCCCTCTTTTATACGTTTGAACGCTAAAAACCACATAAGTGTCTGCTTATGTGGTTTTTTTTATTCTATAGTTGGATAAGGTCGTTATACTAAAACCAGAATCATTCATTTTGTATTACGGCTAACCTAGTGGTGACATCGCATTACAAAAGTAACAACATGGGAAAGTAAGATGGCAACGAAGCAAAAAACCAAAGCCCCGTCGTATCATTACGACGCTATCGTTATTGGCACAGGTCCTGGTGGTGAAGGCGTTGCAATGCAGCTTGCCAAAGCCGGAAAAAAAGTGGCGGTTGTTGAGCGCTACGAGGCAGTGGAGGGGGTTGTACCCATTGGGGAACCATTCCATCGAAAGCGCTTCGTCACTCAGTAAGTCGTCTTATTGAATATAACTCTTCTCCCTTGTTTGCCGACAACCACTTAAGTAAAAGCCTTACGTTTTCAGACATCATGCGCCATGCTAGCGGTGTGGTGAAAAGCCAAACTCGACTTCGCTCTTCTTTCTACGACAGAAATCGTGTGACGCTATTTCACGGCGAAGCCAGTTTCGTAGATGCGCATACGTTAGAGATAACCCGTAAAGATGGCTCTAAAGATACAGTCACTGCTGGCCAAATTGCTATTGCCACAGGGTCGCGTCCTTATTGTCCTAAAGACATCGACTTTAATCACCCGCGTATTTATAACTCAGACACTATCCTATCTTTAGATCACGATCCCAAATCAATAATTATCTATGGCGCTGGGGTCATTGGCTCTGAATATGCCAGTATTTTCAGAGGACTAGGCGTAAAAGTTGACCTCGTTAACATGCGCGATCGCTTACTGTCATTTCTTGATGACGAGATATCAGACGCACTCAGTTATCACCTGTGGAACAATGGCGTACTCATCCGGCACAATGAGGCCTATTCTTCGGTTGAAGCTACCGATGACTCGGTTATTTTAAACTTAGAGTCGGGCAAGCGTATGCGCGCAGATTGTCTCTTGTTTGCTAACGGAAGAACGGGTAATACAGATACACTTAAACTCGAGAATATTGGTTTAAAAGCCGATGGCAGAGGCCAACTCAAGGTTAATGAAAATTATCAAACTGACGTAGACAATGTATTTGCAGTCGGCGATGTCATTGGCTATCCAAGTTTAGCATCTGCGGCTTATAACCAAGGTCGCTTTGCCGCTGAAGCTATGCTTGGCATAAAAACACATTCGGCATTGGTAGAAGATATTCCGTCAGGCATATACACCATCCCTGAAATAAGTTCTGTTGGTAAAACAGAGCAAGAGCTTACTGCAGCAAAAGTGCCTTATGAAGTGGGAAGAGCTCAGTTCAAACATTTGGCCAGAGCCCAAATCGCGTCAACGCAGACAGGAAGCCTGAAAATCTTGTTTCATCGCGAAACTAAAGAAATCTTGGGCATTCATTGTTTCGGTGAACGTGCCTCCGAGATTGTTCACATCGGCCAAGCGATCATGCAGCAAAAGGGCGAAGGCAATACCATAGATTACTTCGTTAACACTACGTTTAACTATCCAACCATGGCAGAAGCTTATCGAGTTGCTGCTATTAATGGACTTAATAGAATTTTCTAACGGACACAAAAAAGCCGGCGAGATTGTCGCCGGCTTAATATGCGTTAACTAAGAAATTAGTTACGGTTCGCAGCAAGCGCGTTAAGCGAATCTTTATGTGCTACGATGTCGATGTGCATATTTTCTTGATCGAACGTCATTGTTGCAATGGCGTAGTCACCCTGACTATCGCTTGCAATGTCGATCAACTTTGCTTGTGCATCACGGAAACGAATGTTATTGCCGATTTTGTCAGACATACATTGGTTATTCATTTCGAATGTTTTCGCATCCATGCAATCGAAAAGCTGGTTATCACCAGATTCCGCATGCGCAATACCAAAGGCCGCTGATAGAGCTAGGGTTAGTACTACTTTACGCATGTTTCTTCTCCTGTGTTACAGTCTACTACTGTCACTATTAAACATACTGTATATACATAAGATAGTCAAACTGAGATCATAGTTTTGTGACAAAAGTATGACAAAGAGAAATATTTGGAGAAAAATGTGAAAGGCCACGATGCACTGGTGGTTAAAGCGAGAAATTGTAGACTGTGTGCCCCTCACCTACCGCATCAACCCAACCCCATATTTAGCACTGCACCATCAACTAAAGTGCTTATTATTGGGCAAGCACCGGGGTTGAAAGCTCATGAACGCAACATTGCGTTTGATGATCCCAGCGGAGATCGGTTACGCGATTGGTTGTCTGTCTCGAGAGAGATCTTTTATAACCCTAGCTTAATTTCGGTGCTGCCAATGGGCTTCTGCTTTCCAGGTTATAAAAATGGAGCCGATGCCCCGCCAAGAAAAGAATGTGCTCCCGCTTGGCATAATGACTTTCTTCTTCATTTAAAACCTGAAGTAACGCTTTACGTGGGACGTTACTCGCAACAGTATTATTTACCGCAACACAAAACGTTAACTGAAGCTGTACGCAGTCCGACTGAAACACATTTCGTACTGCCCCACCCGTCAGGAAGAAACAACAGGTGGCTCGCTAAAAACCCTTGGTTTGAATTAGATATCCTTCCCAAGTTGCGAGACACTGTCGAATCTGTATTAAAAGTTTAGTCGTGCTCTTCCAGAAACGCTAAAAGCGCATCGAACGGCATAGGCTTCGCGTACAAGTAGCCCTGTGCTTCGTCACATCCAAGCTTTATCATGTAACTCGCCTGCTCTCTTTTTTCTACGCCTTCGGCAATAGTCAATAAGCCTAGCTTGTTACCCAAAGTCACAATGGTCTCAGCAAGCACTGCGCTTGCACCCGGTTTAATGTCTTTGACAAAAGAACGATCGACCTTCAATCGATCTAACGGGAGCTGCTGTAGATAACTCATGGAGGAAAAGCCTGTTCCAAAGTCATCAATGGCTATTTTCACCCCAAATTCTTTTAACGAACGCAGTGCATCTATTACAATTTGCGGTTCATCCATCACCACGCTTTCTGTTATTTCTAGCTCTAAAAGGCTTGGGTCGCAGTTGGCGTTAGATAGTGCCTGCTTAACTTTTTCTACAAATAACCTGTCGCGGAACTGCGGAATAGAGATGTTAACGGCAACTCTTAGATGGCCGTAGCCTTTTTCTTTCAATTCCTGAAGACGACGGCATGACTCTTCTAGCACCCATTCACCGATATCAACGATAAGACCTGAATACTCAGCAAGTGGTACAAACACGGCGGGAGAAATGTATCCCCCTTCACCATTGGGCCAGCGTAGTAAGCCTTCCATGCCAACAACTTTTTCATTCAGTAAGTCCACTTGCGGCTGAAACCACAGCTCCAGCTTTCTTGCTGCAAAGTCGCTTCGGAGTTGGCGAATCATATCTAGGCGCCAAGTCGTCTGATCTTCAATATCTTTGGCGTAATATTCGAAGTTATCTGTCAGATTTTTCTTAGCACGGTTTAACGCAATATTCGTGCGCTTTAAAATCTCAATGCCGATGTGGCGTTTATTGTCTAACTTGCACAATCCAAGTGTTATATTCACCGGAAGGGTGTGATCACCTACCTGAAATGAAGATTGGAAAATGTTGTTAATGGACTTGGGGCATACCAAATCGTCAGGACCAATAAGACCAAATACATCAGCACCTATGCGGCCTTTTTTCACTATGCTATCGAAAGAAGATTGAAAGCGATCGCTTATAGCTCGCAACAATTCGTTGCCGACTTCTTGCCCTAAACCATCATTTATATCGGAAAAGTGATTTACGTCGATAAGAGCTACGCTATAGTTTTCTCCGGCAAACAAATGAGGTTTATCGAGCATATTGATAAACTCATTGCGGTTTTGGCAGACGGGTTAACCAGTCTCTGAACGCCGCATTTCTTAATTCATGGAAAAGATTAACGTTTTCGTATCCCACTGAAATACTGGATAGAAAAACCTCAAGCAAGTGCTTGTCTAGCTCACTAATCTCGTGGGTTTGTCGAACAAATACGGCAGCTTCAAAACCAGCGCGGCTGATATACAGCACAGAGCAACTGGGCTCAAAAATGTGCTTTTTAAGACGTAGGCACCGACTAATGTTTTCTTCAATTTCAAGGTTTTTAAGCGTGAACACAGGCTGGTTTATAAATTTCGCATACTCACCCGCAGCGCCAAGCACGTAAACCTCTTCGTCCTCTTGGTCTAGCAAAGAACCCGCTCTTGCGCACAATAAACCTTCGGAATCTAAACCAATAAGCGAACTAATCTGAGTAACTACACCTTCGCAAAACTCTTTCACCGAATGTTCTTCAAACAAGTTCGCTGAAGAGGTGATTATTTTCTCTAAACCAGCACGGCTTTGACTAATCGTTACAATTTGCTGATAAGAGCGTAGTGAGGAAATGATAGTAGTTAGTAATTTGGCGCGAGTAAGTTCTGTTTTGGTTTTATAGTCATTGATATCGTAAACTTTAATGACTTGCTCTTCAGGCGCGTAGCCGGGCTGGCCCGTACGTAAGATAATTCGAGGTTCAACTAACTTCATGTCTTCGCGGATGTATTTAACAACATCAAAACCCGCGTCATCAGTCTCCATGACGACATCAAGTAAAATTATGGCAATGCTGTTGCCATATTCGTGCAGCATTTCTTTGGCTTGTTTTGCTGAATAAGCGTGGATGAAGTTTAATTTGCGATCGTTTACGATGAGATCAGATAGCGCGAGACGCGTTACGGTGTGAATCTCTTCATCGTCATCGACAATAAGAATGTTCCAGTCTTTGCCCAATAAGGTTTGCTCTTCAACTGAACCATCATCATCTAAAAAAATTAATTCGTCGTTATCGTAATCCATTGCCGACATTACCGCTCATTTCCTCGATACAAACAAAACAAGAATGCGCTACTCATTGTATTAAGGCAACGATTACATTGATAAATGGGTTACGCAATGCAATAGTGCTCTCATGTTACATGCCATTTTACATTCGATCATTTAAGCATTTATGAAGATTACATCCCAGCACTTTTCCCCTGAGGTAAAAAACCACAGGAAACGGAAGAGAAGACTGTA
>AYSL01004461.1_pt1 | contig 9911 bp, 9 predicted proteins | sample 596161 | NCBI WGS metagenome assembly AYSL01 (sample SAMN02402864, study PRJNA223357) | marine sediment metagenome | biome: ENVO:00000447; isolation source: marine sediment samples in the proximity of a phosphate-oil terminal | place: Indian Ocean: Red Sea, Aqaba Gulf | collected 2011-05-20 | depth... | reverse complement strand
GGCTGCTCGTTTAATGTCATCGAGCGTGAGCTGAGGTTTGCCGCTCAATGCTTGCCGCCATTTGCGTGCACCCATCAATCCTTGAAACAATCCTAGATAATGCCGTGTCATCGTGGGTAGTGCTTCGCCTTTGGCGATTTGTTCTTGTAGATAAGGGTAGAGCTGCTCTAAAATCTCTGAGCGCTTAGGTATTGTTTCGGGTGCTGCCTCGTTCCATAAGCTATTGGCTTCTGCTAATAGATACGGGTTGTGATAAAACGCCCGACCAATCATCACGCCATCGATATGTTGCAAATGCATTTTTATGTCTTCAATGGTATCAATACCGCCATTGATCTCAATATCAAGCTCAGGAAAGTCTTGTTTTAGACGATAGACATCCTCGTAGCGTAGCGGTGGTATCTCGCGGTTTTGCTTAGGACTCAGCCCTTGTAGCCACGCGGTACGTGCATGAACGATAAAACGCGTACAGCCAGCAGCCGCAACGGTCTGCACAAAATCCACCATAAACTCGTAACTGTCAAAATCATCGATACCGATACGGTGTTTGACCGTCACGGGGATATCGACTGCAGCTTGCATGTGCTTGACCAAGTCAGCCACCGTTTTTGGCTCTGCCATTAGACAGGCGCCTATCTTGTTGTGTTGCACACGATCAGAAGGGCAACCAACATTGATATTGACTTCATCATAGCCGTATTGCTGAGCAAATTCGGCGCATTGTGTCATCTCACTGATATCTGCTCCGCCAAGCTGCAATACCAGTGGATGCTCAAGTGTGTCAAAGCGTAGGTGACGTGCGCGGTTACCGTGTATCAATGCACCGGTGCTAATCATTTCGGTATACAGGTACGTGTGCGGGTTAAATAGTCGCGCAAAGTAACGATAGTCTGTCGTTGTCCAATCAATCATTGGCGCAACGGAGAGGCGTTTGTTGGTCATATCAACCATGGTTATCAAGCCTTAATATCTGTGTCTTAAACAAATGGATAAGGTGCAATGAGATATCTCATTGCACCTTAGTTTTAAACATCGTTCGAATTAGTGACTGATCTATTATTTATAAAATAACATGATCAATCTTTTTGAATTCAGGCAAATTATAGAAATAAAGCCCCATAATAATACCGATAGAGCCCACAAAGGCAATATATAGCGCTGGCGAGAAACTGATGAGTGTCGTGGCGTAACCAAGACCAAAGGGTATCAGCACACCCACGATACCGTAGGTAATATTATAACAAAAAGAAATGCCGGTGAGACGTACATTGGTCGGAAATAGCTGCACTAAAATGGCAGGGATCATGCCCACGATACCGGCACAGAACCCTAGCAATGCATACATGATTAAGATATAGTCGCCACCCGCCTGCAGATGATAAAAGAACGCCAGTGTTTGAGCGATAAGTAAAACAGAACCAATGACCAAAATTTTACCAAAGTTCTCATGGGTCGAGATCATGCCATAAAAGACACAGCCAAGAATCATAGATACGATGCCCAAGCTATGAGAAAAGCTAAACAAATCACTGTCTAAAGTAAAGTTGATTTCTATTAGTTCTGGCAGTAGTAGGACAATGACAGAGATGATACTAGATATCACTATAGTCAGTACCATACTGACAAAGATAGAATGTTTGCAGCGCTTGAATAATACCGTAAATGGTCTACCTAGATTCTTACCAGTTTTTGGCTTATCTAACGCCAAGAAAAACGGAGTCTCTTTAACCAATCGCCATACCAACAATGGCAGACAGGTTAGTAAGGCGCCAACAAAAAACGGCAAACGCCAGCCATAATCAGTCAGCTGTACGGTGGTCATAAAGTCAGTCAGCCACAGAAAAAACGCATTAGAGAACAGTACACCTACCAAAAAGCTAGCCGTAACGTAGCTACAAGCCACTGACAAATACTGCCGAGGCACATGCTCCGCCACAAATACCCAAGATAGCGGTACGTAAAGACCAAATGCCATACCTTGTATGATTCTTAGCAATATGAATAACGCAGGTGCAAGCGCACCCCACTGCGCATAAGTAGGCAGACACGCCATTGCGAGCAAGCTACCTGCCGTAACGATTATGCTCAGGAAAAAGGTCGGCTTTCGACCTTTGAGATCACCATAACGCCCGAACAGAATACCACCAAATGGCCGAGCCAAGTAACCAATGACAAACAGCCCCATTCCTTGCAGCTTAGCAACCGTAGGATCGTTATTAGCGGGAAAAATAGCAGCTGAGACAATGTCTGCAATGTACAAATAAATCAAGAAATCAAAAAAGACGATCGCGCTGATAAAGCTTACGAATATGACTGTATTTTTGTCTTTTTTAGACATCAGGGCGTATTGAGAACGAGTCGGCATAATAGATCACGCATCCACGGAGTAAAGTGGTCATTAAGACGATCATCGTTTAGATAATCGGCCATGATAAAAACCGGCAAATCAAAGTATATAAACAATGATTCGCCGGAACAGTAATTTTGTGTATTGTAATAAGAACTTTGATTACAGGATTTGGCTTTTAACAAAAGCAAAACTGCACATCCTGCAATTTTAGGGACTATTTAGAAAAGAGTTTACATATTACAGTAGCCAGTCAATGGGTAACCAAGACATAATAGTAAGCCAGATATGATCACTCATATCGACCCGTGGCTCTGACTCGTAAACGACTTCTTTGCCATCTTCCATGGTGTGCCACTCCAAGCTACCGTTGTCTAGCAGCTTAACTTCATAAGCTTGGTTTAGTAAATCATCACTCAGCGCCCCGTGCAGCTGTCTTGCCAACTCATCATCATTGATGATGACGCCCATCTCAGTATTGATATTGGCAGAGCGAGGGTCAACGTTGTAGGAACCGATAAACACTTGATAGTCGTCTACCGCAAACGTTTTTGCATGTAGGCTGGTTGATGACTGACTGCGTGCACGCCAGAGTTTATTGTCACGTTTTTCTTCAGCTGCCGTTGATTTTAGCTCGTATATTTTTACGCCTGACCGCAGCAGGCTAGGGCGCCATTGACTATAACCAGAATGAACAGCGGTCACGTCGGTCGCATCAAATGAGTTGGTTAATATTTTGATATCAACGCCAGATTTGGCGAGCTTCACCAAAGTATCGACCCCATCTTTGGTCGGGACAAAATAAGACGAGATGATGGTCAGTTTTTTGGTTGGGCTACCGAGTAACGTACGCAGTTGATGCACCAAGTTGGTCTCAGATGAGACGCTTTTGGACAGCTTGCCAACATCGTCACTCAAAAACTGCATGTCTGTCCAACGAAATGGTACACGCTTGTTGATCAGATCAGTGTCTATCGTCGAGTCTTTGATGGCGGCTTTATAAACCGTCAAGCTACTGCCTTCGTTATTTTCCTCATCTATACCCAGCTTGTCTAATGCCTTCAAAAAATCAGGCGTGACGTCATCGTCGAACTTGGCTAAAGTTTCGATGTCAAACGACAGTGGCGATGACCAGTAACTGGCAAAGCTATTATCAATGTCTGCGACGACTTTACCAATCAGTAAAACATCCAAATCCGCAAACTGGCTGCTTTGATCGTTACTCAGGTACTCATTACCGATATTACGTCCGCCGATAACGGTAATCTGTTTATCAAACGTCATGCTTTTATTGTGCATACGGCGATTGATACGCGGCAAACCTGTGACGTAGTTCAATGTTGAAAACTTACGGTGCATTAATGGGTTGATGATACGCACCGCGATATTAGGGTGGCTCGCAAAACGTAATAGGTGCTGATCAAACTTTGCACTGTTATTAAAATCATCCAACAACAAACGCACGATCACACCGCGCTCAGCCGCTTCCCACAAGTCTTTTAATAGCAGTTGGCCAGCCTGATCATTATGCCAAATATAATACTGCGCATCGATATTGCGCGTGGCCATACCCGTTAAGATACTACGGGCGGCAAACGCATTGGCGCCAGTCACGATCGGGTGATAGCCTGACAGATCAGGATGAATCTCATTTTGTGCTGTGATGGCGGTCACTAGATCAGTATTGTTGGTTGTAGTCGCTGTATTTTGCTCAATCTTTGGGCTGTCTTCTTGTTGGTATAAAGCATTGACTCGCGCTGATAACGCTTGGCTCTCAGGTAGATGTGGCTGTTTGGGTAGGCTCTGGCAAGCGCTCAGACCTAAAGTCAGCCCAAGTGTCAGACTCAACGATAAGCTGCTTGGTTCTATACTGAACATCGACATAACGAATTTACCTTGATGAGCCTAAATATACTGATAAATAAAATGCATGGATAAGTAATTTACTGAAATTGTTCATCTATTTTTAAGGATGATAGCATTGATTGGACGGTCTATAAAAATATCACCAACGCCAAAATTCAAATCGTCGCTAAGCTTAGCAGCTGTTAGCATATCTGCCTATTATAAATACGTTATTTTTGTTAGGTTTGACGATTGAGTTTATCGTGATTTATTGTCGGTTAAGCGGTTAAGTCTGCATAATGGCTGTCATATTGAACATCCAGTTATTTTAATAGGCAAAATTAATAATTAGAAGTTATCTGAAACCAGATGTGTGGAATAAGTCGGCATGTTATGATAACGCTGATGAATTTGCTTAATAATCAAAAAATAAGCAGTCCTTTTATACCAACCAAAACAAAGCAACGGAACGTCTATGAGTCAGTCGCAAACGAAAGATGAGAATAATTTGAACCAAAAAAACTCAAACGATGGGTTAGATCCAAACTGGCGTAACGATGCCTTAGATTTAGGATTAGATTACGGTATGCAAACTATCGCCGTGCGCGCAGGTCAGCATCGTACCGATGAGGGCGAGCATTCAGAGCCGATTTTTACGACCAGCTCTTATGTTTATCAATCAGCCGCTGATGCTGCGGCACATTTTGACGGTACAAAGACAGGAAACGTTTACTCTCGTCATACCAACCCAAGCGTCCGTACTTTTGAGCGTCGTCTCGCCGCGCTAGAAAACGGTGAACGTGCGGTTGCAACGGCCTCTGGTATGGGTGCAATCCTGACCATGTGCTTGGCATATCTAAAAGCGGGTGACCATCTGCTCGCTGCCAATCAGTTATTTGGCTCGTCTATTGGGCTGTTTAATAACTATATGGCCAAGTTTGGCGTTGAAGTTAGCTATGTTGATTGCTTTGACAATGAGGCATGGGCCAATGCCGTTCAACCAAACACCAAAGTGATCTATTGTGAAAGCCCAAGTAATCCACTGGCGCAGATTTGCGATATCGGTTATTTGAGCACGCTTTGCAAAGCCAATGACATACTACTGGTCGTTGATAACTGCTTTGCCACGCCAGCATTGCAGCGCCCTCTAGATTTGGGTGCCGATGTCGTTATTCACTCTGCGACCAAGTACTTAGACGGTCAGGGCCGAGTACTTGGCGGGGCGTTGGTTGGTAGTGACAAACTCATGCAAGAAGCGTTTACCGTAGTGCGCTCAGGCGGTATCAGCATGAGCCCGTTTAATGCTTGGGTATTTACCAAGGGGCTTGAAACGCTAAAACTCCGAATGCAAGCGCATTGTAACAATGCCAATCAAGTCGCAGAATTTTTGGTCAATCATCCTAATGTCAGTACCGTACATTTCTCCGGCCTAAGTGACCATCCTGCACATGAGCTCGCCACACGCCAGCATCATATGAAAGACGGTTACGGTGCTATCATGGGTTTTGAAGTCAAAGCATCTGACAGCCGCGATACGAAAGAAGCGGCTTGGCATGTGATTGACTCGACTCAAATGGTCTCTATCACCAACAACTTGGGCGATGCAAAAACCACGATTACGCATCCTGCGACGACCACGCATTTTCGCCTAACCCCTGAGGCGCGTGCTGAAGCTGGCGTGAAAGACGGTCTGATTCGTCTATCAGTCGGTTTGGAAGATGTCGAAGATATTATCAAAGATTTGGCGCGTGGTTTAGACAGTTTGTAAAGATAGCGGTATAATGCCGTCAGTATTTTATTTTACACTTTAAAGTATCCCATTTATTATTATAAGACAAAGAGGCAGCTATGAACATTCAAGCATTGATGCAACAAGCACAAACGATGCAAAAGAAAGTAGAAGCAAACGTTGAAAATGCTAAGAAAGAGCTTGCGAACAAAGAAGTTCAAGCAGAAGCGGGCAGTGGTCTGGTTAAAGTCACCATGACTGGTCGCCATGTGGTCAAGCGTTTGACCATCGATCCAAGTCTGCTAGAAGATGAGCCAGATATGATCGAAGATCTTATCGCTGCCGCTATCAATGATGCGGTGCGTCAAGCGGATGAGCTATACGAAGAAACCATGGCTGGCGCGACCTCAGGTATGGGTCTGCCACCAGGTATGCAAGGTATGTTCTAAGCATTAAATACTTTAGACTGAACACAAAAATGGGGTTGTTATCGGCACGATACGACCCCATTTTTATAGCTACGATTTATAAATTTAGTTAAATAAAGTCAACTAAAGGAAAGCCACTTTGCTTACAGCCAAATTTGATCAGCTGGTCAAACAGCTGCGTATATTGCCAGGCGTCGGTCAAAAAAGTGCCCAACGAATGGCGCTACATTTGCTTAGTAAAAAACGTCCGCAAGGCATGGCGCTTGCCCAAGCACTAGATGAAGCCATGCGCGATATCGTTGAATGTCAGCGCTGTCATAGCTTTAGTGATGAAGCGGTGTGTCCTCTATGCCAAGACCCTAGACGTGATGATGGGCTGCTGTGTGTGGTCGAGACAGCAGCAGATGTGATGGCAATCGAGCAAACGGCAGGGTATCGTGGTCGCTATTTTGTGCTTGGCGGACACTTATCCCCGATTGATGGAATCAGTGCAGATGACTTAAATATTGATCAGCTGGTATGGCGAGTCAAACAAGAGCCTGTTGAAGAGATTATACTGGCAACAGGTACGACGGTTGAAGGCCAGACCACCGCACATTTTATTAGCGAGGCCGTCAGTCGTCATGTCAATAAAGTCACACGTTTGGCACAAGGGATACCGATGGGCGGCGAGCTTGAGTATCTAGATAGTATGACGCTGGGTCAAGCCATGCAAAACCGCTCTTTTTTATAAGGTTTTGCTGACATCAAAGTCTTACCCATTTCATTTCGTGAAATTGTTATAATTGCTTTATTATTGTTCTCCTTTTTCATTTTATTAAGACGCAGTATCGCGTTTTATTTTCTCCTATTTATGCAGGTATCTGCCCGTGTCCAACAACGTTTCAAACGCTTCAGTCAAATCAAACCCTTCAGTCAAATCAAACCCTTCTGAGATTACTGATAACTCATCACAAAAAGCAGCTAATACTGAGATGACATCAGTGGCGACACCTTCGGAATCAAATGATGATGCACTGGATGTTGATGCAATTGATATCGATGCACTGTTGGATGTCGCTGATGCTGTTGATGTCACATGGGTGCGTGAGCAGCACCAATTGGCTGAGGTGATCAATGCCTTGGCAACTTGTGGCCGCGTCGCACTAGATACTGAGTTTATCAAACGCGACACTTACTATCCGCGTTTGGCACTCGTACAGTTAAATACGGGTAATCACGTGTATTTACTAGATGCGCCTGAGTTGCAACTGTCTGAGCTGTGGGAGGCCTTGCGCCAAGTCGATGTGGCCATCTGGCATGCTTGCGGCGAAGATTTAGGCATTTTTTATCTGCTATCTGGTTGTCCACCATTGACCAATATTTTTGATACGCAAATTGCGTTGTCTTATTTAACCGGTCAATTACAAATGGGCTATCAGCAGGCATTGGCAGATCAGCTAGATATGCATATCGATAAAGAGCACAGTCAGTCTGATTGGCTCCAGCGCCCGTTGACAGACGAGCAAGAGCAATATGCCATCGATGATGTGCGTTATTTGCCAGCGCTGTATCTCAGTATCGAACATGCGCTTAAGGCACAAGGCCTATACGATTACGTCTGGGCGGATTGTCAGCTCTACGCCAGTGATTTGTATGACTTGCAGCACGTCGAAGATGAAGCGATGTATCTGACGATGGCAGATTATCGCTATAACTCACAGCAAATGGCGATACTCAAAGGGATTGCGACGTGGCGAGAAGAGCTGGCACGTGCGACCAATCAGCCGCGTACGTTTATCATCAAAAAGCAAGCGGTACGCGAGATCGTCACTGAAAAACCAAACAGCATGCGTGAGCTGGCGCACAAAACGACGATGCACCGTAGTATGCTGCGTCTCTATGGTGAAGAGCTGCTTAAGATAATAAGAAACGCCAAAAACCTACCACCTGCCGAGCATCCAGCTTGTCTTGTGCCGCCATATCGCTCAAAAAACAAAATCCTGTCAAAAGCAGTGCAGCAAGCGATTGATGATCACGCTAAGGCTATCGGCATGCCTAGCAGCGTTTTAATGCGCAAAAAATGGCTAGGACAGTTGTATGAAGTGATTGCTCTTGATAAAAATCTCAGCGAACTGCCACAAGGTCTCAAAGGTTGGCGCAATGACTGGGTCGTCCAGACGTTGATTCCAGTGATCAGCAAGCATAAAACTGAATTGCAGCAAGGGATGGGTATTAGATAGCAAATACAGCCAACTCAAAAAATTGATGCCTAATTTCACATTGCTTGTTTTTTAAATCAATTTTTTTTAAATCAATCAATGGCAGCATCAATTTTCTCTCTATCGATAAATGGCCGTTTTGACAATCTTGCTTATACTTTTGCTCGGTCATATCTATTCCATTATTCGCTGTCATCTAGAGCATTTTAGGTATTAAAAACATGCCCTAGCGTTCAAACTCACCATTTTCTAAAAAGTAAATCACTTGCCGAGCCACTTCTTTATCGACCAGCATGCCTGTATGGGTCACAGGCAGTACGATATGGTCGTTGGCGCAGTCAAGACGTGTTTCGCTGACGTAAACTGTACCATCATGAGCACAGTTTTCTGTGGCTGCTGATTCGCTTTCTTTATTCAGTTTGCGATTATGATATTGCAAAAAAGGTTGTCCTAAGCCGCGCGGTTTATCGCCTGCAATCACGCCTATATGAATATGTTCAGGACAGGACGTCGCTGTACCATCGAGCGCATCAGCATAAGATCGTCCTACAATTAAAGGGCTCAAACGCCATACGTAATCCGCGCAAACACTTCCCACATGCGGCGTGCCCAGCGTGACGCAGCGCCCAATTTGCCACTTGGGATAATTGGCCAAAAAATCACGAATAATCAATCCACCCAAGCTATGACCGACCAAATCTATTGGCTGATCAGGGTTGTGGTTGGCACTCAGCCACTCATGTAGTCGCTGGCTGTTGGTTTTGATACCGTCGCGCATGCTGCGATAGCTGTATTGATGGGTGGCAAAACCTTGCGCTTGTAAACGCTTCGCTAATGGACGCATCATCCAAGTCGTTTGATGCAAACCATGTATCAAAATCACAAGGTTTTTTCGTTTAGGCGCTTTTTGTGCCATGTCTTTTTGTTGCATAACAATATCCAAATGAGTAGCATTATAAGATTTTTTTATCGACGCTTGTTTATAAAAATGAGCGGATAGACAGACATCTTATATTAGCGCTTTAGGGGTAAGGGTTGTCAAATTATCTAAATTTTTAATTTCAATATTAGCTATTTTTTCGCTGTCAGGTTGTACTACTTATAGTGAATTCAGTATAAAAACGATACAGTGGGACTGGGATAAATTTTACGCAGCATCGAGCAGCGTAGGCACAGCACGAAAGGAGAATTTAGACCAGTTCCACCTTGATATATAATGTATCTGTTTTATTTAGGATTGACTATATAGAGTAGATAGAGCACTAATTGTTAAGGTGGAGATGCCAGAAATGATAGTAGTAAGCGAACCTATACCAGCTAAGACACCTCTACAAATTGCTACTTGGTCCCCAACTAAATAT
>AYSL01004350.1_pt1 | contig 9968 bp, 7 predicted proteins | sample 596161 | NCBI WGS metagenome assembly AYSL01 (sample SAMN02402864, study PRJNA223357) | marine sediment metagenome | biome: ENVO:00000447; isolation source: marine sediment samples in the proximity of a phosphate-oil terminal | place: Indian Ocean: Red Sea, Aqaba Gulf | collected 2011-05-20 | depth... | reverse complement strand
GCGAGCTTGGATCTGGTAGTACCGCCTTCACGACTTTTAGCGGCACCACTTCTTGGCCTTCAGCCGTCATCACTGGCTGCTCAGACAGTAGGCCTAAGCTCTGTAGCACGGTGAATACATTGATATAATGCTCACCAAAGCCCATCCAAAAACGAATGTTTGGTACATCTAGGTTGGCTGACAATGAATGCACTTCATCATGACCACTCAGATAGCTGTTCTGCACACCCACAACTGGCAAATCATCTGTACGTTTGACTTCAAACATTTTATTAGACTGCCACTTGCTATCTTGCCAAGAGTAAACTGTCCCTGTGAACTCACGGAAGTTGATCTCTGGGTCAAAGTTAGTCGCAAAATATTTGCCATGACTGCCCGCATTGATATCAATGATGTCAATATCAGTCACAGATCCTGCATCCATCATGTCATAACCCAAGCGTGCATACGCATTGACCACACCGGGATCAAAGCCTGCACCTAAAATAGCAGTGACATTATTGTCTGCACAGCGCTGTTTGCGTTGCCACTCGTAGTTGTTGTACCACGGCGGCGTCTCACAAATCTTGCGTGGATCTTCATGAATAGCCGTATCTATATATGCCGTGCCTGTTTCAATACAAGCTTCTAGTACGGTCATATTGATAAATGCCGAGCCAACATTAATAAGTATCTGTATTTTTGTGTCTTGTATCAGCTGCACGAGTGCTTGGCTGTCCATCGCATCGACCTGATGCGTATGCAAGACTGCAGCCTGCTTAAAGCTGTCTTTTTCTTTTACGCTCTGCGCGATGGCATCGCATTTGTCTTTGGTACGTGAGGCGATATGGATCTCGCCGAGCACATCATTGTGCATCGCACATTTATGCGCGACCACTTGAGCGACGCCGCCTGCTCCGATGATAAGTACGTCTTTTTTGTTAGATTTGGCTGGTTGGTTTGTGTTCAATGAACAATCCTCCTTTGTGTCCCTGTCGATACCATTGATTTTGGCTATGCAAAACAGAAACGAGTGAATGATATGCGTGAATTAAAAAGGAAGACCGAGGAAAACCCACGCACCCGTCGGGCAGATAATACTCCATTATTTGCCCGACGCGATTATAACAATTTTTATTCCCTTATCGGTAAAAAATATGTATAAAAAGTAGAGATATTAAAATGCATACTAATACAGGTTAAGCCTTTGTTTTTTAAACATTAAAATACAAAACCCGACAATAACATAGTCTTAAAAACTAAGGCTACTAAGGCTTAAGATAGGCTGGCTTTATATTCCTCATAGTCGAACTCACGCTGGATATCGGTACTGCCGTCCAAACGACGAATCACAATCGCTGGCATATTAACCCCATTGAACCAGTTTTTCTTGACCATCGTATAACCGGCAGCATTACCAAAGGCGATCTTATCGCCTATCTGAAGATTACTCGGTAATGCATACTCACCAAAGATATCACCTGCCAAGCAAGAACGACCATAAATAATGGTATGGTCTGCCGACTCAGCATTGGCTTCAGACGGCGCAGCTTCTGCTGGATTGCCAGTAGGTGCAATATTGCTAGCAGTATTATTGATCGCGACAATCGGTGCGGACTCACGATAGATAAGCAAGTCGAGCATATGTGCTTCAATCGAAGCGTCGACGACGGCGAGATTTTTTTGATTGTGCATGGTGTCTAACACTGTCGTGACCAACGTGCCCGCGCCATGGATACTTGCTTCGCCTGGTTCTAAATAAACTTGCACGCCATAGGTCTCACTAAATACTTTTAATCTGTCAGCCAGCTTTTCTAATGGATAATCAGGCGCGATAAAATGAATGCCGCCGCCTAAGCTTACCCATTCAAGTTGCTGCAAAATATCGCCAAATCTAGATTCGATATCTGCCAAACTTTCACTAAAGGCTTCAAAACTGTCATTCTCGCAATTGTTATGAATCATAACGCCTGTAATATCGCTTAGTACCGCTGCGATTTTATCTTTATCGTGCTCACCAAGGCGGCTAAATGGACGTGCAGGATCAGCAATCAAAAATGATGAGTTGCTGGTTTTTGGATTTAATCGTAAGCCTACTGGAACACCTTGCGCTGCCGCTTGATTTTTAAAAGCAGTTAGCTGTGAGATTGAGTTAAATATAATCTTATCAGCATAACTGAGTACTTCAGGAATTTCATCTGCACTATAGGCGACGCTATAAGCGTGGGTTTCTTTTTTATCGCTGCTACTGGCATCAGCGTTATTACCAAAGGTCTCATAGCCCAATCTCACTTCGTTAAGTGAAGACGAAGTCGTGCCATGCAGATAAGGCTGCATCACATCAAAAACACCCCATGTGGCAAAGCATTTTAGTGCCAATAATGCTTTTGCACCAGACAGCTCACATAGCCTAGCGATGATTTTCATATTGGCAACGATCGCCGCTTCATCAAGCACGTAGTATGGCGTTGGTGGCAACGATACGTTGATAGAATTCTCTAGATTTTTTGCATTCATAATAGGTTACCTAATAGACACTCTGCTGTTGGTATCTTGACAGACAGATATAAATATTTGCGCTATAGTAGACTAAATCCATCATAATTAGAATATCTTATGGCACTCTCAACCGATTATTCCACCTCTGCCAGTCGATCCCATGCCTCTCAATTAGACCCAAAACATATAGACTTGACGCACCTCCACCCGGATGCGCGTGCAGTATTGGATTTTTGGTTTGATAAAGATAATGAAGCGTGTTGGTTTGAACAAAACGATCGTTTTGATAAGCAGATAAAGGACAAGTTTGGTGACATTTGGCAGGCAGCAAAGCAAGGTGAATGCGTTAAATGGCGCCTCGCAGAATCTTCTCTAGATGGCAATAGTTCAATAACAGCGCTAGCAGGACGATTGGCAGAAATCATTGTCTTAGATCAGTTTTCACGAAACCTGTGTCGCGAACAAGCCTGTGCTTTTGCCCAAGACGGTATGGCATTAGTTTTAGCACAAGAAGCCACTCAGCAGCCCTATTTTGACACTTTACCGATGCAATGGCGTAAGTTTATGATTATCCCATTTATGCACTCTGAATCTGCCTTAATTCATGAGCGCTATTTGCCATTATTTAGACAGTTAAATGATGCCACTACGCTAGATTTTGAATATCGTCATAAAGAAATTATTGATCAATTTGGGCGTTACCCACATCGTAATGAGGCACTAGGGCGCAAATCAACTGAGGATGAAAAAGCCTTTTTGCAACAGCCAAATTCTTCATTTTAAAGTAGGTTTTATCCAGTCTGCTTACTTTGTCACATTCTTATAGTGTCTTTATATAAAACAAGGACTGAGCCAGTTATCTGGTTCAGTCCTTTTGTTTGTACAATTGATTAAACGGCTTAACTAATAATTTACCTTACCCGTCGTAAAAGTGAATGACTTACTTTCTAAGTTTTTATCATCAATCAAGATATCAAAGCTTACTTGATACTTTGTATTGCCATACAGACCACATTGCTGGCTTTGATTTGCCGCGCGATTAACTTCGCAGCTCTTTAGTGCATCTGTTAATGGCAAAATAAATGCCTCATTCGCTGGTAATGCGTAGTTGGTGTTCACATACGGATCGTTATCAAAGTCGATCAATTGAATCGGTATATTAGTATTTCGCTGAGTATCTCGGAACTTGATGTTGCTGACTTTGATTTTGTTTGCTGATGGCATACTCACATAAACAGGCTGTCCGATAGGATCGGTACGTAAATCGCGACCTGTGCCTTTAACAGGGTTTGGCGACTCACTATACAGAGCAGTTACTGTATCAGTCACACCTTGACAGGGATAAGTAAAAACACCTGACACGGTTGTATCTTTGGTCGCTTGTGTCGCTGAGGCATGGCTAACCAAGACATAACCTTGGTTAAGAGCTGGATTTTTGGCATCCGGTTTATATAAAACCATGCCTGAGCCAACAGCGCTTGAGGTGGGTAGCATCAATGAACGCAAATGATAGGGTGCTGCCAACAACGACTTGGCCATTGATGTTGCCACCACATCCGTTTTCAGAAAGCTTCCTGCTGAATTGAAGTAGACAGATTGAGCAATATTTTCTGTGGCACCATATTGTGCGTTGCTGTATTTTGCGTTTAATAAGCGATCTGAGAAATCTAATCCACCGAAGAATGGGTTATTGCTACCTGTCAAACTAGCAATATCGCTGATTTTATTTTCGACACGGGCATTAAAACTGGTCGGCGTGCTATTAGCAAAGACGTATTTGATATAGTTTGCGTGCTTAATCGCAATATCATCAAGCGCGGTATCAACAGATAAACCACCTAAGCCACAGCTGGTTCTTGCCAGACTAAATTGATTATTAGCACTTAAGGCTGCTTGCGGATTATTCTCAGTAGGATTACTATCGCTTGGCTCACTATCTTGCTCTTCTTGTGTTTCGCTCTGTGGATTATTGGATGTAGAACCATTATCAGAGTCACCACCACCACCGCAGGCCGTTAAAAATACCGCTAAGAAAAGCACTACAGCAAGGTTCTTTTGAGGGGGATGAGCCATCATTTCTTATCCTATAAAATAGTAATATATATAATTCTAGTGAGAATAAAATTCAAAATAAAAGCTTAGTCATTGATTTAACAGCACTTTATACCAAGAGCAACATATTGCATTACATTTTATAAATTTTCGCTCGTTATTTTTCCGAAAATTTGCCTGTTTGTTAACATAGGTATATATCTTCTTTCTGCTGGTACATTAAATCTTTATCATTAGACGATTTCTAGACGAGATATTGTCGTTTAAAATTAGCTCTCTAATGCCTTTCTCACTGGCGCAAAGCTGCGCCTATGTGCTGATAAGACACCATGTCTCTCAATGGCTTCCATATGTGCGCGAGTTGGATAGCCTTTATGTTTGGCAATACCGTATTCTGGATACTGCATGTCAAGGGCATACATGGTCTCATCACGGCTCACCTTTGCCAATATACTAGCCGCTGCGATACTGGTATGACGTGCATCACCCTTCACCCATGCTTGGCAATCAACAGAAGATGGCGATATGCCCAATTCGTGAAATGTAGCATGGCTCAAATCAGGACAGCGATTACCATCAAACAATACTTCAGTTTGTAATTGTTTAAGCAATGTATTCTCATTGTTTTTAGTCACCAAGCATGTAAGAGCGGCATCTAGCAGTGCCTCCGTACACAAGCGCATACCGAGCATGGTAGCCTGCAAAATATTGACTTGATCGATGACAGCTGCGGGTACATCAGCGATGATATAACTGACTGCATGCTGTTGTACCAATGGATAAAGAAGATCGCGCTTTTTTTCGCTCAGCTTTTTGGAGTCTGTCAGTATCGACAATGGTGTGTCTTTGAGTGGTTGTTCTTCAATCAATCCTGACCAAGACGCAGGCAATATCGCGGCGGCCACATTGACACTACCTAGTAACGGTCCACGTCCTGCTTCATCAACGCCAATTTTTAATATTGACTGTTCTAAGCGTTGCGCTTCATCGCGCTCATATTGAGCAAACAGCTTAGAGGTATTCAACTGTCCATATAAGCGTATAGGCGCCGCCAATTGAATATACTGCCCTTTGACATCAATATGATCAATACTGACGTCAATTATCTGGGCTAGGTTTTTTGTGCTAGGTTGAATTTGCATAATATTAGAAAGTCTTTCTAGGTTAGGTAAGATTGGAGGCATTACTATCGCTCATAAAATATTGTTCAATCACGCTATTCGCTGGCTCATGATTGCTTTGCTGCTGCAACGTGTGCTTTGTCGCTAATAGATCTTTTAATTGCTCAGCATAAGCACGCGGTTGTAATAGACGCATCACCGTACGGCAAATATTATCCCCACTTGCCTGCTCTTGAATAAGCTCAGGCACAATCGGCGCATTAGCCAAAATGTTAGGCAGTGCCACATAAGGCACTTTTACCAGACGTTTGGCAATCTGATAAGTGATCTGATTCAATTGATAAACCACCACCATCGGACGCTCAAGCAGCATTGCCTCCAATGTTGCTGTCCCAGAAGCTAGCATCACGATATCTGACGCTGCCATCGCATGCTGACTAAACTCTGGCTGAGTATCATCATAAACGACGACAATAGCTGCCCGCAGCTGCTCTGAGCATTGATCAATGACTTCTTGCACAATATATTGGTGATTTTGATCAACCGTTGGAATGATAAAACACAGTTTTGGGTCTAATAATATGAGCTTTTGAATGCCGTCAAGCATCAATGGCAAGATAGCGGTAATCTCACCACGCCGAGAGCCGGGCATCACGCAGATAAGCTGGCTGACATCATCAAACCGTTCAATAAAAAACTGCTGTAAACCATCATTGTGCCAGACCAGCTCGCTACGGCGCTGATTGATTGGCGAGTCTATCAATGCTTGATCAATGGTTCGTAGCAACGGATGCCCCACACAGATCGCCGGATGATTATGACGCTCATAAACCGGTAGCTCAAATGGGAATAGGCACAATACCAAATGGGTCGCCGCTTTAATATTATGGATACGCGACTCACGCCATGCCCAAATAGAAGGACTGACATATTGCACACAGAACACGCCTTGTGGCTTGAGTTTTTTAGCGACCCGTAGGTTAAAATCAGGTGCATCGATACCAATAAACCAATCGATATTGGCTGTCTTAAACGCACTCAATAGCTCGCGGCGTGCTTTGAGCAAATCTGGTAGCTGCGCCATGACTTCAACCAGACCCATCACTGCCAAACGCTCTAATGGAAAAATGCTTTGCAATCCTTGCGCTTGCATCTTAGTGCCGCCCACGCCTACCCAAACGATGTCATCACGCAGATTATTCATCTGTTGCATAAAATCTGCGCCTAAACTGTCACCTGACACTTCACCTGCGACAATGGCTATCACTAGCGGCGTGGCAGTCGCTTTAGGTTTATTAAAATCCGTCTCTGTTTGGCTGATGGAATCAGTATGTGGATGAGACGTAGCAGAATCTGTCATGACAAGCTCTCAATATTGAAGATATACAAATAAAATAAATCGTTGTTGTAAAATATAACACAGTCAGTCAATGATAGAGGTTGATGACATACACATTTTATCTGTGTCTATTTTTTGGCATTCATGTGTTAGTGTGCAATCGTTTTAGTGCGCAATCATAAAGCCATCGCGGTCGCTATCATACGTGACGATGATACAAATAGCTAAATTCACGCATAAAATCTGATCGTTGAGCATCCAGCACTTAATTCATCCTTATTAATAGACAGAAAAACGAAATACCAAACGTGCATTTGCGAATTCAAATATAACCTTAATCATGTGTAAGTATAACTAAGTTTTAGTTTCCTCATTCCAGTTATCAGTCAATTAACTACCGGACTACCCTTGTCAACCAACACTTTTGTCCGCATAATGAATATTCCTATAAATCAGCTAGACGATATATAACCATGACAACATCAGTTACCCATAATGCAGACATTGACGACGTGAATATTGAAAAATTTATTCCTTTGATTACTCCCGCTGAGCTAAAAGCTGAGCTACCTCTGTCAGACGATGCATACAAAACCGTACTAAACGGTCGCCAAACGATCCAAAATATCTTGGACGGTAAAGACAAGCGTCTGTTTGTGGTCATTGGACCCTGCTCTATCCACGATATTAAAGCGGCCCATGAGTATGCCGATCGCTTAGCCGTATTGGCAAAAGAGATCGAAGACAGCGTATTTGTCGTCATGCGTGTTTATTTTGAAAAACCTCGTACCACGGTCGGTTGGAAGGGTATGATTAATGACCCTGACATGAATGACAGCTTTGATATCGAAAAGGGCTTGCGTACGGCGCGCAAGCTACTGCTTGATCTCAATGAAAAAGGCTTGCCTTGTGCGACTGAAGCCCTTGATCCAAACACGCCGCAGTACATGCAGGATTTGATCAGCTGGTCAGCAATTGGCGCCCGTACCACCGAAAGCCAAACACACCGTGAAATGAGCTCAGGCTTATCTTGCCCAGTTGGCTTCAAAAACGGTACTGACGGCGGTATGACGGTTGCTGTCAATGCGATGCAAGCCGTTAAAGAAGGGCATAGCTTCCTAGGTCTATCCTCAGATGGCAAAGTCTCTATCATCAAATCGAAAGGCAACCCTTACGCACACGTGGTACTTCGCGGTGGTAATGGCAAGCCTAACTACGATGAAACGGCAGTTGCTCAAGTTGAGAACGAACTGGCAAAAGGCAAAACCAATGGCAAAATCATGATTGACTCAAGCCATGCCAACTCAGGTAAAGACCCTTACTTGCAGCCTATGGTTATCCAAAACGTCGCTGAGCAAATTCAAAATGGTAATAAATCAATCATTGGCATGATGATTGAGAGTCACCTAAAAGGCGGCAATCAAAAACTAACCGCTGATTTAAGTCAGCTTGAGTACGGTAAATCTATCACTGATGGCTGTCTAGACTGGGATAGCACTGTCACCGCATTGCGCGGCTTGCGTGATATGGTAAAAGATGTGCTACCAAACCGCTAATAGCCATTAACGATAGTATATCGTCAAGCAAAAACTAAAAAGCCCTTTTCGTACTGACACGAAAGGGGCTTTTTATTGGGAGAATTTTAAGAAAAACATTTTCTTGAGCAGCTTAATTCTTAATGATCATTAATGCTATACGCTCAATTAAATAAAGCCAACTCTAGTTTGAGGTTGGCTTTATTTTAAAGTTAATACTACAGCTAAATTATTTCCTAGCTATTATCAATCAGCTATTTGCAGCACCTAATACACTCTCTAAACTTTCAAGCACATGCTTGGATGCAACGTTCTTGCGCAAGTCTGTTAGCTGCTCATGCGCCATTTGACGACGTGGTTCAGCCAAGGTATTCCAGCGTGCCAGCACTTGTAGCAGTCGCGACGCCAATACAGGGTTGGCATCATCGAGTTTTTTAATCACGTCTGTATACATCTTCAGACCCTCTGCTGTCCATAGTACTGTTGGTTGTGAGCTAAAGGCGCCGATAACTGAACGGACACGATTAGGGGTATTCCAATCAAAATCGGTATGCGCAATTAACGACTTGATCACATCAGGTGTCACATCATCAGCGGCGGCTTGCACACTGAACCACAAATCAATCACCAGATCGTTTGCTTGGAAGCGCTTATAGAAATCGGTCAAATAATCATTGGCTTTTGGCAGCTGATGGTTAACCATCGCCTTCAGCGCACCAAAACGCTCTGTCATACAGCTAGCATTATCATATTGCTGTTGTGCCCAGTCGGCTGCAGCTTCGACGTTAGCAGTCAGTGCCATATCAAGCACCACATTACGCAGCGCACGAATGCCTCGTGCCTCAGCGCTGTCTTCATACGACTGCATTGGCAGATCATTGTATAACGTAGCCCATTGATCTTTTAATTTATCTGCTACTTGCTGATATAGTCCATCGCGCTGCTCTTTCACTAGCACCGGATCGTAGTCTTGAGGAATAGCAGAAGCCAGCTCTTGCGCTGATGGAATATCAAGTAATCGTGCGGCCAGCATCGCATCATCAGCTGCTAAAACGGGCAACGTCTGTGCCAAGGCTTCTAAATACACATCAGGACTGCTCTTCGCACCTTGGCTTTGCAGTAAAATACGGTTGACCAGCATTTGGGTGACTTGCCAGCGGTTAAACCCATTGGTTTCATGCTTGAGCAAAAATGCTAAGTCTGCATCTTGGTAATCATAGTTGAGCTGTACTGGCGCACTAAAATCACGCAGTAAAGACACAACAGGCTCACTTGCGACATTTTCAAACACAAACGTTTGCGTCGCCTCGTCAAGCAATAACATACGCTCAGCGACGATAGCGCCTGAGTCTTTATCAAACAGTGCGGTTGCTACAGGTATCGGCAACGGTTTTGGTGCATCAAAGCCTTTCACATGACGTGTTTGCTGATTCAAAGTAATCG
>AYSL01004136.1_pt1 | contig 10224 bp, 9 predicted proteins | sample 596161 | NCBI WGS metagenome assembly AYSL01 (sample SAMN02402864, study PRJNA223357) | marine sediment metagenome | biome: ENVO:00000447; isolation source: marine sediment samples in the proximity of a phosphate-oil terminal | place: Indian Ocean: Red Sea, Aqaba Gulf | collected 2011-05-20 | depth... | reverse complement strand
GGCGCTGCCATGTACGCACTAACTTGCCGATGCTAGCCGCTGGTGACCAAGTGCGCTGGAGTGCCGACTCCAACACAGGCTTTGGCCGTATCGAAGCCGTCAAACCGCGTACCTCATTGGTCTCTCGCCCTGACCGTTATCATAAGCTCAAACCTGTTGCCGCCAATGTTGATATTCTGGCCATCGTCTTTGCGCCATTGCCTGCTGCCGCTCCTACTTTGATCGATCGCTATCTGGTCGTCTGCCATCACGCGGGCGTCAAACCACTGCTCGTCCTCAACAAAGCCGATCTGTTGGCACAAGAAAACGGCGTCGATACGAGTGAATTATTGGCACAATATGCTGCACTCGGTTATGAAAGTGTTCTGACGTCGGTCGATTGCCCTGAAAATATCGCCGAGAGTGACGAGCAAGAAGGTCTCGATGAGCTAAAACGCTACATAGACAAAAAGTTGGTCATTTTTGCAGGGCAGTCTGGTGTTGGCAAAAGCAGCCTTATTAACGCCCTACTTCCTGAGTCTGGTCAAAGCGTCAATATCATCTCGCAAAACTCTAAGCTTGGTCAGCATACGACAACGACAAGCCGATTGTTACCATTTAACCCCGAGGATTTGACGCAAGGTGGTATCGTCGATACACCAGGTATTCGCGAGTATGGTATTTGGCACCTCACACCTGACGATATCATCTCAGGCTTTATTGAGCTGGCACCACTAGCTGGCAGCTGCCAATTCCGTGACTGTCGTCATACCCATAACAGCAAAGGCTGCGCGCTGTGGCAAGCCGTGGCTGACGGTACCGTATTACAGCGCCGCGTTGAAAATCTCGTGACGCTACGAGAGGAAGCTGATACTAAGCCTTATTAAGCCCAATTAACATCATTTCAAAGGCAAAATGATAGATTGATTATTGACCGTGTCATCGCCCGTTTACTATAGATGACCTTATCGGTATAATAGCGCCTTGTTCACTATCATTGGGCTGGCTTCTCAGCTCAATAGAACACCTATTTTTTTGGAGGTATGGTTTGGATCGTGCGCTGGAATTTGTGGGCAACCACCCGTTTTTATTTGGTATATTAGCCGTACTTGCTATCCTGTTTTTTACCATTGAAAACAAACGTAGCGGTAGAAAAATATCGCCCAACACCCTTGGCATGATGGTCAACTCTCAGAACGCGCAGCTGATCGATATTCGCGCCAAGAAGAAGTTTGAATCAGGCTATATTCAAGGCAGCCGCAACATCCCGTTCACTGATCTCAAAGAGCGCTTAGCAGAGATTCGTGCGATTGAGCAGCCAGTGATTATTATCTGCGATATGGGTGTGCAAGCAGGCGCTGCGATTCAGATGATTGGTAAAGACAGTGTTTATCGCTTAGAGGGCGGTATTGGCGGCTGGCAAGGCGCTGGTATGCCATTGGTTGGTGTAAAAGACGCTAAATCAAAAAACAAAGCTAAGACCAAGCCTAGTTTAAGCAAATAATAGATTGGCTAAAATATAGCTTCTGACTAAAAAAAGCATCCGATTAACGATAGCAAAATAAAAAGACACCTTAGCAATAGGTGTCTTTTTTTATATCCTGTTTATACTGCTACTGAGGGTTTTAAACTAAGACGGCTTGAATTTGTCATGCTCATCCCCACTGTAGTAATGAGCACAGTTGAATACATGTGCACTTTACTCATTGATAACAGATTCTATCAATACTTAGACTATGATAATTTATCAGGCTATCTATAATAAGTTTGTTATCTCATAAATTTATAAATAAGGATTTACCATGACTGTATCTGTTAAAGTTTATACGACCCCTATCTGCCCATACTGCTCAAACGCCAAACAACTACTAAAAACCAAAGGCGTTGATTACGAAGAAATCAGCATGCATGACATGAGTAGTGAAGATCGTCAAGCGCTGATGAAAAAAACCAATAACTATCGCACTGTGCCACAAATTTTCGTTGGTGAAACCTTTGTCGGTGGCTTTGATGAACTCAACCAAATGAACCAGCAAGGCAAACTTGACGAGCTATTAGCGGGTTAATCTGCTACCTTGCTTTACTGTCTGTCTTTATTGGTTTGAAGATGGACAGTGGCAGACTCAAAAGCCATAGTGAGACGTAACCATAAAAAACATCGAGATTTGATCTTGGTTTATATTACAATGCTTTTTTAAAATCGTAGTTTGCCCCATTATTTGATTTAATTTTAGAGGATTTATCATGGCTGAAGAACAAGCACAACCACAATTGGCACTAGAGCGTATCTATGTAAAAGATATGTCACTTGAAGTACCAGGCGCAAGCGTATTCACCAAAGAGTGGAACCCAGAGCTTGATATCAATTTGTCTAGCAATGCTGAAAAATTAGATGACGATCATTACCAAATCGTCCTAACCGTTAGCGTCACGGCAAAAAATGCTGAAGAAGCGGCATTTATCGCTGAAGTGCATCAAGCAGGTATCTTCTTGTTAAAAGACATCCCAGAAGATCAAATCGGTCAAATCTTGGGTGCATACTGCCCTAACGTGCTGTTCCCATATGCCCGTGAAGTCATCAGCGACATCGTAACGCGCGGTAGCTTCCCGCAATTGCTACTAGCCCCTGTCAACTTTGATCAAGCGTACGCGCAAAGCCAGCAACAAGCACAAGTTGATGCCCAAGGTAATGCGTAAGGGATACTTGAAGGTATATGAGCCTATTGCGTCATATATTTTGATGAGAAAACCGTTTACTTATAATGAGTAAGCGGTTTTTTTGTGGGTGATTTTCAATCATGAGTCAGCAATATGCTGAATGCTTTTTATAGAAGATAAAATTATCCAATATATAAATATTAGCCATAAAAAAAACCCTGCTATTAAACAGGGTCTTCAACGACCACATCGACTGGCTAAATTAATTAGCTAAAATCAAACATCAGCCTTTTAACGCAGACAAAATCTGCTGCTTAACCTCTTCGATGTCTTGCGTGCCATCAAACTTATCGTAGTTTGGCGCATCTGCACCCTCTTTTGCTTTTTCTTGATAAAAACCAACCAATGCAGAGGTTTGCTCATGGTAAGTCGACAGACGGTCGCGAATGGTCGCTTCTTGATCGTCTTCACGCTGGATAAGTGCTTCGCCCGTTACGTCATCGATGCCCTCAACCTTTGGTGGGTTGTGCTGCACATGATATACACGGCCTGAACCTGGATGTTGACGACGACCAGACAGACGATTAACGATCTCATCATCGGGCACACTAATCTCTACCACGTGATCGATGGCAACATCAGCATCGGCAAGTGCTTGTGCTTGAGGAATCGTACGTGGAAAACCATCAAAAATACAGCCATTGGCACAATCAGGCTTTGCAATACGCTCTTTTACGAGATTGATAATGAGGTCATCAGAAACCAGACCACCAGCATTCATGATATCTTTAGCTTTTTTGCCAAGCTCGCTGCCTTCTTTGATAGCAGCACGTAGCATATCACCCGTCGATATCTGCGGAATATCATATTCCTGAGAAATAAACTGGGCTTGAGTACCTTTACCGGCGCCTGGTGGACCTAGCAAAATAATACGCATCATTACACGACTCTCCTGAATTCAATGGGATTTTGGGATTACTACAACTTAGGGATTAATTGATTGCCAAGACACCTTACCTTGTGACCTAACAAACCTCAAGTTTTTTTCTAATTAAGGTCATAAGTTGCCATGACTTATCTTTCCATATAACACTGCTAAGCCTTTTGTGGTCAACAGCATTTATATGAAAAATACTCACAATAACCAGCCATAATACTAGGGGATTTGTTGATTGATTTCTACATTGGCCTGATTTTGGTCAGCACGAATCACAACAGGATTACCTGATAAATCTCCTGACTCTGCGATAGCTGTGCCGCTGTGACTAATACGCGCAATAACAGCCAACTGAACCTTATCAGAACGGGCTGATCTTAGCGTACGCTCTGGCATCATCGCATCAAGATCGCTTAGGCTAATAGTAGCCTCGCCCTGCTTAATCGCACTAATTGGCAAACGCTTGGCAGCAAATGGCGGGCCACCATTCACATCACGAATCGCCACAAACAGCACGTCATCCGCTTTGACCAATGGCATTAGGCTTGAGTTGATCTTAACGGTCACCTCAATGCCCTCAGACGCTTGTTGCTGCTGCATGGTCACATTGGCACTGAGCTCATCTAGACTGGATAGCGCCTGCGTATGGTCGCCTGGTTTGGCAGAAATACTGTCACGCAAGCGTTTGATCCAGCCTTGTGCTTGATCAAAGTTATTTGCTCGCGCCTCACCCATTGCCATGAGCATTTGCGCGCCTTCATGCTGTGGGTTTTTGGCCAATACAGTTTCTAGCACTCGGCGACTATTTTCGTCTAGCTGACCCTTATTAGCAAAGAAATTAATCTGCGCGTAAGTAATCGCAATCTCTTCATTATCAGGTGACAAACGATAAGCACGTGATAAGGCCTCTAGTGCTGAATCGGTCGCCTCTAATGATAAGAACAACTCTGATAGGCGCATCCAACGATTGTAATCGTACGCATGGCGATAGACGTTGGTCTGCATGGCACTAATCAGCTGATTGCCATCTTCAATCGCCCAAGCAGGTGGCTGGTCAATCTTGCCAGTTAATAAGTCATCCGCCACTTGACCTACTTTGTCTTCGCTTGCCCAAAGCTCAAAAACAGGCGTGCGATCTCCGACCATCAAGTACGCCATGGCAGACAGCACAGGTACCCAAAAGACAATGATCAATCGGCTTTTGATACCAGGGGTCACCATCGGTGTCACTTCACGCTGAGCATCCAAAAGCTGGCGTTCAAGCTCAAGTTTTTGGTTTTGATAGTGATGCTCATCAATGATGCCACTGTCTTTATCTGTTTTCAGCTCTGCTAAGCGCTCACGAAATACGGCAACGTTGATACCTAATAGCTGATTGTCCAAAGGCTTACTATGCGTACGCGGTGCTCTCAACCATGGTTTGATGGCTATAACAGCAAGCAATAAGGCGGTCAGTAAGCTCAGCGCAATAAATAAGCCAACCGTAGAAAATATGGTCATTTTTTGCCCCCAAGGCTTGTAATATCGTGAACGTCTTTATTATCAGCACGTGACAATAAGCGCTCAAGCTCCGCTTTTTCGGCAACAGATAGCGCCTCAGCGGTATTATCTGCTGTCATGCCGCTTGCACCACTCGCAACAAGCTGACGTCGTTTACTTTGCCAAAACCAACCTACTAACAAGATGATGAGCAATAATGGTGGGAAAAACCATAAGATCCACGTTGAAGGACGCACTGGTGGTTTATAGCTGATAAAGTCGCCATAACGTTCCTGCATATAGGCACGAATCTCACCATCGCTACGACCATCTTTGACCAAATCGTAGGTTTTTTGCTTTAAGTCTTGGGCAATTGGGGCATCAGAGCCTGCTAGGTTTTGGTTCTGGCATTTTGGACAACGCAGCTCTTCGATAAGACCACGATACTGTGCCTCTTGCTGTACAGAGTCAAAATCATAGACATCAATAGCAGCAAAACTGGCCATACTGAATAGACAAGCGATAAGCAAGCTTGCTAACTTTATCGTAACGGATTTTATTTGATATGCTATCATTGACATGCCTCCGCAACCTGACTTGGCTCTAAACTGACGCCATTATTATTGGCATCATTAAGCACCATCAAGCAAGGCGCAATACGGCTTTGCCAGTTGCTCTCATTGAGCTCACCGATAATATGCTGACGAATAATCCCTTCACCATCGACGACAAAAGTCTCAGGCGCGCCAGTCAGCCCCAAATCTAAAGCAAACTGCCCCGATAGATCCTGAATAGACATCGAAAACGGGTCGCCGCCTTTATTCAAATATCCTAAGGCATCCCCAATATCATCTTTATAGTTGACACCGACCAAATTGACACCGCGCTCCTCCAATTTCATTAAGAAAGGATGCTCGATGATGCAAGTAGGACACCATGATCCCCAGATATTCATTAAGAACGGCTGATCAGGCAGGTTGTCATTGGTCATGATGCGACTGGTATCTGACAATAGCGGCAACTCAAAAGCCGGTACTGGACGCTCAAGTGCTGTGTTCGTCACGATATCCGTCGGTTTGCCCAAGCGCATATACAGCATGGCAACCAGACCAATAAAAATCACCAGCGGAATCAAAAAACCTAATTTAAGCGACTTTTTGCGTTTGGTATTCTTATTGCTTTGCTGAGCCTGTTTATCAGGTGCATTGTTTGAGGTCGTCATATTACTGATCCCCTGTCTTGATAGCTTGCGATTCCAAATCTGCCACCGTAGCAAAGCCTGATTTTTTGGCAGCGATTTGCGCAGGTGTTCTGGTTTTCTTAATACGGTAACGATTGTCTAGCATACTGAGCAATGCACCAAATGCCATAATCAGCGCACCTAGCCATATCCAGCGAATGAGCGGTTTGACATAGATACGAAATGCCCATTCGTTGCTGTTTTCGGCGATCGGCTCACCAAGAGCGACATACACATCACGCATAAGACTGGCATCGATTGCCGCCTCAGTCATCGGCATCATACTGATAATATAGTTACGTTTTTCAGGATGTAGCGTCGTCACCGTTTGACCGTCTTTACTGACCGTAACCTCAGCTTGTGTGGCGTCAAAGTTACTGCCTTTTACTTCACTGAAACCTTTTACGGTAAAGTCATACCCTTGGACATTGACACTATCATTTGGTCCCAGCGCCACATCACGCTCAATACTGAGCGTACTGGTAAATGCCACCCCAATAACTGCAACGATGACCCCAATATGGGCGATTTGTTGACCCCAATAGCTCAAACGCAGCTGACGTAATCCGTTTAATCGACTCGGTGCATTTTTGGTTTTATCTTTAAAATCGATCACCATCCATAATAGCACCCAGAAACTCACTGCCAACGTGACGCCAATATTTAGCATCTCTGATGGACTCGTAAAATAGGCAATAATCGCCGCCAACACCAGACTGCTCACAGCGATAACCATGCCAGCACCTAATAATGGGCGGCTGTCTTGTTTCCAGCGAATATTAGAGCCCATACCCATTGCCACGAGCAAAAGCCACGTTAAGGGTACAAATAGCGCGTTGAAATAGGGAGGGCCAACTGATACCTGACCTAAATTGAAAGAATCGGCAATAATAGGATATAGCGTGCCAAGCAACACCACCAAAGTCGAAATCAAAATAATAACGTTATTAATCACCAAGAATGACTCGCGTGAGATCAGTCGATATTGACTCTCAACCGTCAAGCGCCAACCACGTACCGCAAACATCAGCAGACCACCGCCGATAATGACGCCTAGAATGGCTAGAATTACTAGACCACGCGTCGGGTCAGCAGCAAATGAATGGACGGAAGTGATCACCCCTGAACGTACAAGGAATGTGCCTAGCAAACTAAGTGCAAAGGCAAAGATTGCCAGCATGATGGTCCACGCTTTGAACACACCGCGCTTTTCAGTGACCGCAAGTGAGTGTAGCAATGCCGTACCTGCCAGCCATGGCATCAGTGAGGCGTTCTCTACTGGATCCCAAAACCACCAGCCGCCCCAGCCAAGCTCATAATATGCCCACCATGAGCCAAGTGCGATACCAACCGTCAAGAAACCCCAAGCCGCCTGCGCCCACGGACGCGACCAGCGTGTCCACACCGCATCCAAGCGCCCTTCCCACAACGCTGCCATGCAAAAAGCAAATGGCACGACCATGCCTACGTAGCCCATGTAGAGCATCGGCGGATGAATAATCAAACCAAAATCTTGCAAGACAGGGTTTAGATCCGCGCCATCAACTGGCAAATTGGGCAAGGTACGATCAAATGGCGATGAGGTAAAGATCAACATCGCTAGCATCATCATCTGCACGCCTGCCAATATCACAAGAACACGCGCACGCATGGACAGCGGTAATCCGCGGCTAAAATAAGACACCAGCGCACACCAACTGGCCATAATGGTCATCCAGAGCAGCAATGACCCTTCATGACCGCCCCACGTTGCAGATAGCTTATAATACCAAGGCAGTAACGTATTGGAGTGCTGAGTGACGTAGACGAGGCTAAAGTCATTGTAATAAAAGCCTGCCATCAGCGCAGCAAATGATGTGACCATGGCCGCAAATTGCGCCCATGCAAGACTTGGTGCTAGACGCTGCCAAGCGACGTGGTCGCGCATGACACCGATGGTTGGTAGTACCACCTGCAAAATCGCCAGTATAAAAGCGGCCAGCAAGGCAAAATAACCCAATTCTGTGATTAACATACGGTCTAACCTTGTTTACCTTGGATACCATTAAGGGCTCACCGATGGCATCGCTAGCCACTGGCAAACGCTAAATAGTCCCTTTATGCGGTCATAGTTTACGGTTAAAAACTGAGGTTTCGATAGCTGTAGAAGCACCTAAAACCCGCTACTATCATTGTGACGTATCAATATGAATGATTGATATAAAATGCTGACCTATCATCGGCCTTGCATTGTTTTGTTGACTCAAACTGTATGAGATATTGTTGTTTTTGACTATTTGAAAATACTGATTATCGTGTTATTGCTTATGGCATCGAGGGGAAAAATACCAATACCAGATGTAACCACCCTGCCAAAAACCCAGTCAGACCACCCAAGATAATCAGCGTCATCTCATCCTCACGAAAAGCAGGACGCAGCAAATTCTGAAACTCGCTGGGCGTCAGCGCCCTTATTCTATCGCGAAACAGACCAAAAATCTTACTGGCGCGACTTTCATTGAGCTCAGGATCTCGCAGTGGCACCATAGTCGCCACAATCGACTTATCAATAATAGTGTTTTTGAGCTGTCCATAATCACGGCGGCCCAATCCCACACGTAATGTCGTACTAATAACTGGTGACTCAAGCACCGTATATAGATGCGACTTCATCAGCTCACGAGTTTGCGCTGAGCGATCACCATACATCATCTCGTTCATGATGTTCTCAAGGGTAACCAAATCTTTTACCACAATCTCAGCAAAAACTTCAGACACTTCCTCTTGGCGCTTCATAAAGCCGCCCTGCAGACGATACCTTGCGATATGAGGCATGACTGGCTTGATAAAGGGGAAGCGGCTCTGCACCGAAAAAAGCTTTAAATACGGGATAAAATGCGGCTCTATTGGATTAAATACCATCCAAATCGCAATCCAATTGGTCAAAAATCCCCAAATCGCAGCAAAAAATGGCACCGTCCAATGCTGCGGCACCACTAAAAATATAAACATTTGGATAATACCAAACACCAAGCCAATCAAAGCACTGATGTGCCAGATAAAATTGATCTCTTTTTGCCCAACCTTCAAGAACATATTGACCATCAGACGACGATCGTTCTCCATCGTATTGACGATCATCTTGCGCATATCGACCAGATCTTCGACATGATACGTCAAATCTGTCACCAGCGACTGCATGATACTAGGCAGTTCTTTGTGGGCTTGAGCATAGACGCGGCGTTTTACCGCATAAGGCAAGTTGCCCCACAGTGCGGGCGAATGATCCAGCATAATCTCATCAATCAATGGCTCAAGGTTTTTGTCCACCGTATCAGTGACAAATAGCGCCATTTGCTCAGGTTCCATCGCTTGGAAAAATTCATCTAATGAGCCGAGCTTTGACAATGTCTGATCAACGATAACCCCTGATATTTTGCCTGCCTTGCGTGGGACGATACCTTGCCAGCCGATACCTGGTAACCCAAAAAATGGAAAATTTGGAATACGAATACCCCAAAACTTAATGGGATAAAACAGCATCTTGAGCGCCATCCATACATGCACCCACGTAACAAATGCCGTCACTGGTGGAATAGTTAGCATGGCAAAAAACTCTGGGTGCTCAGCGATCGTCTGCCACAATGAATTTATGTCCATGACTTTTCTAGTTCCTGACAGGTTGATTGTCGTTGCTAATATGGTCGCGACTGATAACAAGCCGCTAGCAAAATTGAAACGTCTCAAAAAGACGCTCTGTCTCTAACCACTACTATAAAATAAATCGCCTGATTTTAGCATACTTGCCATTTTTTAGCACATGGACACCCTTGGCAAGTTGTGACTAAAGATAACATCTTTTAAATCCTATATTGAGCCATAAATATACTGAGATAGCGCATCGCTTATGCAATATATGACCACAACAAAATAAGCATCTGAGTACTGCGCC
>AYSL01004026.1_pt1 | contig 10417 bp, 6 predicted proteins | sample 596161 | NCBI WGS metagenome assembly AYSL01 (sample SAMN02402864, study PRJNA223357) | marine sediment metagenome | biome: ENVO:00000447; isolation source: marine sediment samples in the proximity of a phosphate-oil terminal | place: Indian Ocean: Red Sea, Aqaba Gulf | collected 2011-05-20 | depth... | reverse complement strand
TTTTTTAGCAGCGTTTTTGAGCAACCGAGCCATAAATATTCATTGATCAAAAGCAACAGTCTCTAAAAAGACACCCTCTTAAAACGGGTGTGTCAGCAAATAGTTACCTTTCTTTAAGTTTCATAAATCCTGACGGCACTATAATTGTGCCAGGATTTTTTAATGGTTAAATACTGATTGACCACGCTCATTAGAGGCTACTGACTGGTTTAAGTCGCTATACTTTAAAGGTCATAATTAGGGGTTGATAAATTAGTCAATTTGTTGACAAAGCAGATTTTTGGCGATTTTAAACCTCAATAACACTATGGCTTTACAATTATAACAAAAAATTACAATAAATTTGCATAGCGGGTTGTATGTCTTCTTATTAGCTGCTGGTTGGTGTAGCGGTTACTATGGCGGGATTTTATTTACTCAGCGAGCACAGTGCGGTCAGTTTTTGTCAGCTTTCCTATCGTGAATCACTTGACTGCGGGGTAAACCCTATAGTTTATAATAACGCCTTAAATTTACTTGACGTCCTATAATTAGCTAGCGGTACTGCCCTATTTATCAATTTTATCAATAGCTTCTTATTTTTTGGCTATAAACTTCTATAAAGTTTATTATTGCTCTTCGAAAAATAAGCTATTTTTTGATTATGATACGCTCTACCTCTATACCATTTATTCTATATTTTACTACTCTACCGAGGACCTTGATGAAGCATTCTTATCTTGCGCTTGTAATAGCATCTGTACTATCGGCTACAGTACTGGTCGGCTGTGACAATAAAGAAGACGCCGCTGCGGGTGAAAACGCTCAGCAGCAGATGCCGCCCGCTGTCGTCAACGTCCAAACTGTCAGCTTCGATACTGTGCCTCAAGTTCAGACTTTCTCTGGTCGTACTGCCGCTTATCAGACGGCTGATGTACGCCCTCAAGTCAGCGGCGTAATTGACGAAGTACTGTTCCGTGAAGGCAGTAACGTCAAAAAAGGCCAGCCGCTTTATCGTATCAATACTGACAACTACACGACCTCGGTCGCTAGTGGTCAAGCGGCGGTCGCGCAAGCACAGGCTAATCGCCAAACCGCTATCGCCAATAATGCCAATGCTAAAGCAGAGCTAGCCAGTCGCCAAGCCTCATTAGCACAAGCGATAAATGACTTTCAGCGTCTAAAAGGCTTGGTTGAGATTGACGCTATCTCCAAGCAGCAATATGACCAAGCGCAAACTCAAGTGCGTACAGCGCAAGCGGCTCTAGAGAGTGCTCGCGCTGCAGTCGGACAAACTGAAGCGAGCATTAGAAGCGCTGAGGCTGGGATTAAAACCGCGCAATCAAACTTAGATGCTAGCGCTTTGGATCTCAATCGTACTATCGTCCGTGCACCGTTGACTGGTCGTAGTGACCGCTCAAGCGTTACTGCAGGAACCTTAGTTAACGCTAGTCAATCTGAGCCTTTAGTGACGATTTCGCGCTTAGATCCTATCTATGTCGATATCAGTCAGTCATCATCCGAGCTATTGCAGCTTCGTCAGCAGATAGCTGAAGGTAAAGCGCAGGCGGGTATGAATTCTGTCGAGCTGGTCCTAGAAGATGGCTCAGTGTATCCAGTGCGTGGCAAGCTTGCGCTGTCTGAAGCTAAAGTCGATCAATCTACTGGCGCGGTGACTCTACGAGCTATTTTCCCAAATCCTAATAACGTGCTACTGCCAGGTATGTATGTCTCAGCGCGTCTGACTCAAAGCGTCATTCCTAATGCAGCCTTAGTGCCGCAAAGCGCTGTAATGCGTACGCCTAAAGGCGATTCACAAGTCTACATCGTTGATGAAAATAATAAAATCCAAGTCCGTCCCGTTACCATTAATGGTACTTATGATGGTCAATGGGTGGTCACCGATGGCTTAAGTAGTGGCGATAAGCTAGTGGTTATAGGCGGCTCTAAAGTTAAGCCTGAGCAGGAGGTCGTGGTCAAGCCGTTAGAAAACGCTAATGGTGCATCTGCAACGCCTACCGCCAAAACACCACAGCAAGCTGCGAAAACGGTAGCTGATGACACTTCTGAGCAGGACACTGCTACCACCACTAACTAATTCCATTCAAAGATAGGAAGACCTAGGGATATACTATGTCACGTTTTTTTATTGATCGCCCTATTTTTGCATGGGTGTTGGCCATTTTGGTCATGCTTATCGGGGTAATCTCGGTTGTTAATTTGCCGATTGAGCAGTATCCGCGTATCGCACCGCCCACCGTTTCTGTTAGTGCCACTTATCCTGGTGCAAACGCACAAACGGTCGAAAACTCTGTGGTGCAAATCATTGAACAACGTATGAAAGGGCTAGATGGCTTGATGTACATGTCATCATCGAGTTCTTCAAATGGTGGTGCATCGGTCACGCTAACCTTTGAAAATGGCACAGACCCTGATACCGCTCAGGTACAAGTACAAAACAAACTACAAGCAGCGATGAGCTCGTTGCCTGAGGCTGTTCAGCGTCAAGGTGTCAACGTTAATAAGTCCTCTAGCAGCTTCTTAATGGTGCAGGCATTTATTTCTGAAGACGGTAGTATGGATCGGGCCGATATTGCCGATTATATCAACTCCAATGTTCTCGATTCGATCAGTCGTGTTGAAGGTGTGGGTGAAGTGCAAGTGTTTGGCTCCTCTTACGCCATGCGTATCTGGCTAGATCCTGCACGCCTACGTAGCTATAACATGGTGCCCTCTGATGTTGTCAATGCCGTACGAGCACAGAACGCTCAGGTATCTGCAGGTCAGCTAGGACAAGCACCTGCTGACACCGATCAACAGGTGATTAACGCCACCGTCACCGTACAGAGCTATCTACAAACTCCTGAAGAGTTTAAAGATATCTTGCTAAAAACAGACACCTCGGGCGCGCAAGTACGCCTCGGCGATGTCGCTGATGTCGAAATCGGTAGTGAAAACTATAGCGAGAGATCCTTGTATAACGGTCAAGAAGCGGCAGGTCTAGGTATCTCATTGGCTGCAGGCGCAAACGCGCTAGAGACCCGTGAGGCGGTCGGCGCACGTATAGCCGAGCTAGAAACCAACTTTCCAGCAGGCCTAAGCTCTGTTGTCCTTATGACACACGCCTTTCGTGAAGCTTATCTATCGAGCAAGTCGTCAAGACCTTATCGAGGCTATTGTCTTGTCTTTATCGTCATGTTTGTCTTCTTGCAGAACTGGCGCGCCACCATCATTCCTACTCTTGCCGTTCCAGTGGTCTTGCTAGGTACTTTTGCTGTGCTTTATATCGCAGGCTTTAGTATCAACGTCTTGACGATGTTTGCAATGGTACTCTCCATCGGTCTACTGGTTGATGATGCGATCGTTGTTGTCGAAAACGTCGAGCGAATATTAGAAGAAAACCCTGATATTTCGGTCAAAGATGCAACCGTTCAGTCGATGGGCGAGATCAGTAAGATCGTTATTGGTATTGCGCTGATTTTGTCTGCCGTATTTGTACCGATGGCCTTCTTTGGCGGCTCAACAGGTGTTATTTATCGTCAGTTCTCTATCACCTTGATCACGAGCATGGCGCTGTCAGCCATGGTGGCTCTAATCTTCACCCCTGCCCTATGTGTGACCTTGCTAAAACGCGGTAAGAGCCATGAAAAAGGCAGTACTGAACAACAAAAAGGCTTCTTTGGCTGGTTCAACCGCGGGTTCTTTAAGCTAAGCCGCTCTTATGAAAACTTCGTCGGCAAAAGTATTCGTTTTAAGTGGTTGTACCTGATCGGCTATGCCGCCATCATCGGTATTATGGCAGTGGTGTTCTTGCGTATTCCAGGTTCGTTTTTGCCAGAAGAAGACCAAGGTATTATGTTCACCTTAGTCCAGCTTCCTGCAGGCTCTACGCTAGATGAGACGCAGGATGTACTGGATAAAGTCAGAAATTATTACGACACACAAGAGACGGACAATATTGCCTCTGTCTTTACCATTGCTGGTTTTAGTTTTGCAGGTCAAGGCCAAAACATGGGTCTGGCATTCGTTCGACTGTCAGATTGGGAAGAGCGCTCAGGCGATGAAAACACCGCGCAAGCCGTTGCTGGTCGTGCCATGGGTTATTTCTTTACCCAGTTAAATGAAGCGCAAGTTTTTGCTATCGTACCGCCTGCGATTACTGAGCTTGGTAATGCCAGTGGTTTTGATTTGATGCTACAAGATGTGGGTAACCTTGGACACGAAGGGTTACTTGAAGCCCGTAATATGCTGCTAGGTATGGCTGCACAAAACGAAAATGTGGCAGGCGTACGTCCTAATGGTCAAGAAGATGCACCGCAGCTCAAAGTCAATATCAATCAAGAACAAGCCGCCGCTTATGGTCTATCTTTAGGCAGTATCAATAGCGTTATCTCGACCGCCTGGGGCTCAAGCTACATCAATGACTTTATCGATCGTGGCCGTATCAAGCGTGTCTATGTTCAAGGTGAAGCCAGTAGCCGTACCAATCCTGATGACATCGGCAAGTGGTATGTGCGCGGCGAAACCGGTAACATGGTCTCTTTCGATGCTTTCTCAAGTAGCGAATGGCAGTCAGGCTCACCGCGTTTGACTCGTTATAACAGCTTACCTTCGATGAATATTCAAGGTAATGCGGCACCTGGTCTTAGTACTGGTGAAGCCATGTCAGCTATGGAGAACATGATCAGTCAGCTCCCTGAAGGTATCGGTTACGAATGGACTGGGTTATCACTTGAAGAACAAAAATCAGGCTCGCAAGCTCCTATGCTTTATGCGCTATCGATTCTAGTTGTCTTCTTATGTCTAGCTGCGCTTTATGAGAGCTGGTCTATCCCCTTCTCTGTCCTATTGGTTATTCCACTTGGGGTATTGGGTGCGGTGATATTTACGTGGTTACGCGGTTTTGCTAACGACATCTACTTGCAAGTGGGTCTACTCACCGTCGTTGGTTTGTCCGCCAAAAACGCCATCTTGATTATTGAATTTGCCAAAGAGCACCAAGAAGAAGGCTATAGTCTCAGAGAGGCCGTCATGACCGCAGCGCGACAACGTCTACGTCCAATTATTATGACCTCGCTTGCCTTTGGTATCGGTGTTGTGCCATTAGCCATAGCTACTGGCGCAGGGTCAGGCAGCCAAACTGCTATTGGTACCAGTGTCGTAGGTGGTGTGGTTAGTGCCACTTTACTAGGTATCTTCTTTATTCCGATGTTCTATATTTGGGTGCGTGGTATGTTCCCTTATAAGGGCAATGAAGCTCACAATGGTAAAGGGGATGATGATGATAACCATCCAAGTGGTAACGGCGGCGGTGATAATCCGGTCCCATCTGCCCCTACAGAAGATAAGCAATCATTAACTCCTCCTGCGAGTTATCAGCCTGTAAGCTTTGGAGATAATACACAATGAGTTCTTTATTCTTAACCTCTAACTCAGCCGTAAGAGCGATAAGCTCTAAAGCTTTACTAGCTACTGGTAAATCATCGCGCCTACTTGGCCTGAGCTTTTTGGCTCTGAGTATGGCCGCTTGTAATACTATCCCTAAAGCAGATACAAGCCCCGTTCTCGCTGAGCCTAACCTTCCGATCGAGCAAGCTTATGGCGCTTTTGGTGATGAGACTGTCAGCACCTCTGAGCAGCCAAGTATCGCAGGACAGCGCTGGCAGGACTTTTATAGCGATGAGCGCCTAAAAGCTCTGATTGCGTTAGGACTGGAAAATAACAAAGACTTTGAGAGTGCCCGTTTGGCTATCGAAAAAGCGCGCGCGCAGTATCGTATTACTGATATTAATGATTTGCCGACTATCAATGGTCAAGCAGAATACTCACGCCAAAGCCAATCCTCTCCGCGCGTTGAGACGCCTTTTGGCAGTACTGGCGGTAGACAGACGACAGATAGCTACAGTGTCAATCTCGGTTTGGCAAGCTATGAGCTGGACTTTTGGGGCCGAATCGATAGCCTAAAAGATCAAGCGTTGCAGAGATTTTTGTCAACGACGGCAGCCAAAGACTCTATTCAAATTAGTCTGATTAGTAATATCGCGCAGAGCTACGCGAATCTTAGCTATAGCTTAGCGCAGCTCAAACTCGCCGAGGCAACTGTTGAGAGCCGTGAGCGCTCGTTGTTTATTGCGCAAGAGCGCTTTAAAGCCGGTATTGATCCTAAGCTGCCTTCCTTGCAATCTGCAGCAGCTTTAGAGAGTGCAAGACTTGCGGTACTACGTGCGCAAAGCAGTATTTTGACCTCCAGAAATGCTCTGCAGTTCTTATTAGGAGCGCCGGTACCTACTGAGCTTATCCCAGCACCCGCTGTCAGCAATATCACCAATCACGAGGTGTTTAGTGCCGGCTTGCCAAGCGAGCTGCTACGCTATCGCCCTGATGTATTACAAGCGGAATACGATCTAAAAGCCGCGGGCGCAAATATCGCTGTCGCCCGTGCCGCTTATTTCCCAACGATAAGCTTAGCCAGTAGCGTTGGTGTCCGTAGCGATGGCTTGAGCGACTTGTTCGATAATGATGCAGTCGGCTGGTCATTTGGCCCTAATATCAGCGTACCCATCTTTGATGCTGGACGTTTGGATGCAAACTACGATGTCGCACAAATCGAGCGCGAACAAACGCTTGCCAGCTATGAGCGCTCAATTCAAACGGCGTTCCGTGAGGTCTCCGATGTGCTCGCTACTCGCGCAACTCTAGGCGAGCAGCTCGCAGCTCAGTACCGCCTGCAAGATAACTTTGATCAGACTTATGAGATTGCTGATGCGCGCTTTAAAGCTGGTATCTCAAACTATCTCGATGTCCTTGATGCTCAGCGCTCATTGTTTGACACTCAACAAGGCATTCTAGACTTAGAGCTACAAAAAATCATCAGTCAAATCGAGCTATATCAAGCGCTTGGCGGCGGTGCCAATCTCGATACACCTGTCGCGATTCCGGTTCCGCAATATACTAACTTGGCCCAAGTTGGTACTTTATTAACCAAAGATGCCGAGTCGCAAGCGGCCTATGCTATCGACGCTGCTAGCTCAGCGCGAGTAGCTGCAGCACCAGAAGCCGCCGCTATCAAACAAGCACAGACGCCTGTGAAGGTTGACTTTAAGCCGACTGCGATTGTCGATATCGATAATGACAACGACGCTGATGCAGCGGTTGGGGTATTGACTGAAGAGACACCTACTGAGCAAGTACCAGTGCCACAGATTGTCACTCCATAAAGATGGTTATATAACATTTGATAACTAGCTAGCGTATTATTTTTATAACAATTAGCTCTACCTTCTTGGTGGGGCTTTTTGTTGTTATGTGCTACCTTTAGTAGTTATATATAAATAGTAGCTATATATAAAAGCTAAAAATTTTAGCTGCATCTGATGCTTTACTTATTTAATGATTACCCCTCAAACTTACTAAAACTAATAATAAGGAAAAAACAATGTCTTATACGTTTAATCGTCAATTCCCCGAGACTCGCCTGCGCCGCTTGCGCTACAACGATAATATCCGTGCTATGATTCGTGAAGTCGAGCTTCACCCCAAACATTTCATAGCCCCAGTATTTGTATTAGAAGGTAGTAATCAGCGCGAGGCCATCGCCAGTATGCCGGGCGTTGAGCGCTTATCGATAGACCTATTGATTAATTATGCCAAAGAGCTTTTAAGCGAGGGCGTGACGACTATCGATATTTTCCCTGTTATCGACAACTCGCTAAAAACTCCTGATGGCAAAGCGGCCTATGATGAGAATGGACTAAGCGCGCGTGCCGTAGCAGCACTAAAAGACGCAGTGCCTGAGATGGTGGTGATGACCGATGTGGCGCTCGACCCTTATACGTCACACGGTCAAGACGGCTTGCTTGATGACAGTGGTTATGTGGTCAATGATGACACCGTTGAGGTGCTGGTCAAGCAAGCACTCGTCCATGCTAGAGCTGGCGCTGATATCATCTCTCCAAGTGATATGATGGATGGCCGTATCAAAGCCATGCGTGATGCCTTTGAAAGCGAAGGTCTTGTCAATACCGCTATCATGGCTTACTCTGCCAAATACGCTTCTGCTTATTATGGGCCGTTCCGTGATGCAGTCGGTAGCGCCGGCAACCTAAAAGGCGGTCATAAAAAACAATATCAGATGGACTTTGGTAACCGCGCTGAAGCTTTGCACGAAGTGGCGATGGACATCAATGAGGGCGCAGATATGGTGATGATTAAGCCTGGTCAGCCCTATCTCGATCTGATCCGTGAAGTCAAAGACACCTTTGGCGTACCGACTTTTGCCTATCAAGTCTCCGGCGAATACGCGATGCACATGGCAGCTATTCAAAACGGCTGGCTGACTGATGCGGTGATCCTAGAATCGCTTATTGGTTTTCGCCGCGCCGGTGCCGATGGTATCTTGACTTACTTTGCACTTGAGGCAGCTCGGCAGTTAAATAATGGTTAATATCAATTAAAATGCCTTTTACATTGTAAAACACCCCAGCTGCTTCCCAGCTGCTTCATAGTCGCTGGGGTGTTTTTTATTGAAATTCTATTTATGCTTAGCCTTTTTTGTTCACATGTATAAAGCAAACATGTCTATAGCTGATCACGATGATGGGCTGTTGTAAAATCAATAGCAGGGCCAATAGGGATGATACGAGTGGGGTTGATATTGGCGTGGCTGGTGTAATAGTGCTGCTTGATGTGCTCCATATTCACGGTCTCAGCGATACCTGGAACTTGGTATAGATCACGCAGATATCCCCACAGGTTTGGATAGTCGATAATGCGGCGTAGGTTGCATTTAAAATGCCCAACATAGACCGCGTCAAAACGAACTAAGGTGGTAAACAGTCGCCAATCCGCTTCGGTGATAGTGCTCCCTGTGAGGTAACGCTTATCTGCTAGGCGCGCTTCCAGTGTATCTAATGCAGCAAACAGCTCAATCACCGCCTCTTCATAAGCCTCTTGTGTGGTCGAAAATCCAGCCTTGTACACCCCATTATTAATCGTCGTATAGACAAACGCATTGATATCATCGATTTCTGGCAATAACGATGCTGGCGAGAAATCGCCTGCCAGAGCGCCAACGTCGTCAAAAGCTGAATTAAACATACGAATGATCTCTGATGATTCATTACTCACAATCGTATTGGTCTTTTTGTCCCATAAAATCGGAACAGTAACCCGTCCCGTATAATTGGGTTTTGCTTTAATATAAAGCTCATAAGCATAATCTGCATGGATAAGCGGATCAGGGATTACTCCCTCGCCCTCTGCAAACGTCCAACCATTCTCTCCCATGTAAGGGTTGACCACAGAGATCGGAATGATCTGCTCCAAACCTTTGAGCTTACGATAAATTAAAGTACGGTGTGCCCAAGGACAGGCTAGCGACACGTACAGGTGATAGCGATCAGGCTCAGCCTTAAACCCGCCTACGCCCGTAGGACCTGCACTACCATCTGCGGTGATCCAGTTCCTAAACCCGGCATCTTCACGCTCAAATCGCCCGCCGTTTTCTTCCGTGTCGTACCATTTGTCTTGCCACTTACCATCTACCAATAAGCCCATGTCATTCTCCGACTAATTCTAATTTTCGTTGAATACCTAGTTGACACAAATGACTTTACATCATTGCTCTTATGACAACCACATTCGTTAGAGGAATATGATATCAGTTATAAGAGCTTACCCATTAAGTTTTACTCTGTTATTAACAATAAAAACTAAACTGGTTAAAATAAATATTTAGAAAATATACATAAAAAACATACTGTAGTGTTTGATAATAACGCGCGACGTCAAATACTATGATAATAAAATAAGATAATTATAAAAAAGGCTTGCAAAGTCTGAAAAACTTGCTAAAATGCATGGCCTAAATAGGCGTATAGCTCAGTTGGTTAGAGCGCTACCTTGACATGGTAGAGGTCGTTGGTTCGAATCCGATTACGCCTACCAGATTCGAAAAGCCCCAATCTTAAGATTGGGGCTTTTTTTATGCCTGAGATATAAGGGCTGTGGCGGAATAGATAGATTAATATTAATTAGACTTTAGACCTTTCTACATTTAAACAATTAGCACTGAAAAATCTGTGTGCCCAAAATGTGCCCAAGTTGCGCCTTCCCTTAATTTTTCCTATTTATCAATATAGTCTTTTTGACCTCTACTCTAGTTGTTCTAAAACCACCCTAAAACTAATTTACTTTTCTTCATCTAGCGACTCGTTAGGTACATAAGTAAATAAATCACCTACCTCAATATTTAATGCCTCACAAATTTTATCCATAGTCTCGAAATCGATTCTTGATGTTTGCTCATTATAGATCTTGTGCATAGTCGACTTGCTAATTCCTGTCATTCTTATCAAATCTGCCACTTTCATACGCCGTTCAGCTAGTAGTACCGGTAAATTACATAAAATCATCAATAATTCCTCAATAGACTAAAAAA
>AYSL01003918.1_pt1 | contig 10563 bp, 7 predicted proteins | sample 596161 | NCBI WGS metagenome assembly AYSL01 (sample SAMN02402864, study PRJNA223357) | marine sediment metagenome | biome: ENVO:00000447; isolation source: marine sediment samples in the proximity of a phosphate-oil terminal | place: Indian Ocean: Red Sea, Aqaba Gulf | collected 2011-05-20 | depth... | reverse complement strand
ATTTCTTCAGCAAATGCTATCAAGGTATCAAAATCCGAAGGGTTTTTCGCATTCAGGTAATACCCTTCTTGAATTGCCTTGATCATTGCTTGCTCTAATGCTTTTGCTTCATCGCTATCTCTAGCCTGCGCTTTTGCTGCAAGAACCGCGCGACACGAAGGATAGGTCGAACGACGAGGCTGACACTTTGTCCAAAAATCATAGTTGAATTGTGTTCCAGGCACACGATCTTGAATAGTTTGCCAATAGCCTGCAATAGTAAGTTTCATTTGTTCCGGCATAGGTAAATCACTATCCGGTGCGAGCCCGCCAAGCAAGTAGACAACCTCAATGTCGTTGGGTAACTCACGCTGTATTTGCTCCCAAGTAGGAACGAATGCCCAACACCAACTGCACATTGGATCATGAACATAATACAAAGTACGTGTTTCACTCATCGTTATTTTCCCGTTTTAACTATTTTGCTTTGCTTCTGCGACGTTAACTTTCATCCCAGCGTAAATACTGCCGCTGTAATCGCATTGCCTACGTCCAATGTACATGCTTTGCCGTATAATCCAAATAATGAATTTTAATAAGCGTAGCGAAATCAACGCTATGAATTAGTTATGCGCATGAAGAGGTAATTTTGACAACACCACTCGCTAGTGTATCAACCAAACAAGTCTTACAGTGGATTGGCTCACATTTACTTCGCTACAAAGCGCGCGTTGTAGGTGCAGTTATAGCACTTTTCACGGCCGCAGTTGCATGGCTTTTACTTGGGCAAGGCATTAAGTACGCTATCGACAGCGGCTTCATAGAAAACGCAGCGGATACGTTAAACAAAGCCACAGTATTAGTGCTAGCCATTACTATCGTGGCCTGTTTAGCAACATATGCGCGCTTTTACTTAATGACTTGGCTTGGCGAGCGGGTTAGTGCTGATATCAGAAACCAGGTATATGCGCACTTGCTGTCTCTTCCGCCTTCATTTTTTGCGGAACTTAGAACTGGCGAGGTCATTTCTCGATTTACCAGCGACACTACAATTATCCAGACTGTAGTGGGAATGAGTTTGTCGATGACCCTTCGCTCGGTCGTGACTTTCGTTGGTGCACTGGCACTTATGACGTTTTCTAGTCCCCTTCTTACCTTCTGTGTAATTGTTGCAGTACCCGCTGTGCTGGTTCCTATCAAGGTACTGGCGCCTCAAGTGCGCCGTTATGCCAAAGAAAGCCAAGACAAAGTGGCAGACTTGGGTGCACGCATTGATGAAAGTCTCCATGAAATTATGACCGTACAGGCCTATACCGCTGAAAATGCCGAACGACTGCATTTCTCTAAAAAGGTAGAGCTTGCCATGGACGTAGCTAAAAAGCGTATTCACTATCGCTCACTACTTATTGGCTGCATCATGTGTATCAGTATGACGGCCATCATCTTTATTGCTTGGGTGGGGGCAAGACAAGTATTAGACGGCACTATGACCGTAGGTGAACTCTCCGCTTTCCTTTTCTATGCCGTAATGGCTGGCGGCAGTGTGGCCACAATCAGCGAAGTCATTGGTGAAGTACAGCGAGGTGTTGGTGCAAGTGAGCGTTTGTACGAGCTATTTACCACTGAGCCTTCTATTCGATCTTTGAATGGTGACACAGCTGAAGCCTCTGCTTCTTCAACGTACTCAGCATTAAAAGGAGCAAGCGCTAAACCGATAATCTCCAAAGCGGCACCAAAAATAGAATTGGAAAATGTCAGCTTTGCTTACCCCAACAGCAAACCTTTGTTTGATAATTTAAACATTAACATTCAAGCAGGAGAACGTCTTGCTCTGGTAGGAGCAAGTGGCGCAGGCAAAACAACATTATTTCAATTATTAATGCGCTTCTACGACCCAAGTGCCGGACAAATACTGTTCAATGGTGCGCCAATCAACAAAATGCCTGTAGACGTTCTGCGCCAACATATTGCGATAGTTACCCAAGAGCCCGTGGTCTTTGCTGATACCGTGTTGGAAAACATTCGCTACGGCAGCCCACATGCAAGTGACGACGCCGTGATAAATGCAGCGAAGCAGGCATTTGCCCACGAATTTATCGATAACCTAGATGAGCGCTACAACACACAGTTAGGCGAACGAGGCGTAAAACTTTCTGGCGGTCAAAAACAACGTATTGCTATTGCTCGCGCTATTTTGGCCGACCGCCCAATTTTACTCCTCGATGAAGCAACAAGTGCGCTTGATGCGATGAGTGAGCGTATGGTTCAACAAGCGATAGATAGATTAATGGTAGGTAAAACCAGCATTGTGATTGCTCACCGACTTGCGACGGTGCAGCACGCCGATCGCATATTAGTTATGGATAAAGGTCAGGTCGTAGGAAGCGGCGACCATGCATCGTTAATGAAAAGCGATACCCTGTACAGGGAATACGCCGAACTGCAATTGCTTAGCTGAACCGCCTGTGGTGCTATACGGTACAAACAACGAGGTCGACCAATCGACTACAAAACATACGTTTTGGTAATACAAAAATAAAGGGCCAGCAGCTTTTTCTGCACAGGTTCCAATAACGCTACGGGTTTAAAATGAAAAATTCATTCTATGGTGCAATGAAGACATGGACAGGTCTTTGCGCTTTTTTTTTAATGATGGTGCCAACTGCAAATGCGCAGTTTATGGGAGACAGGCAAGCAAAGCTTGTAGTAACCAAGCCCATTGAATTTATGAACGAAACGCGAAAAGTGGAAGCAGTAGGTAGTGCTGAAGCCGTTCGTTCAATTGTGTTGTATCCTGCCGTCGCTGATGAAGTAACAGAAATTAACTTTGTCCCAGGGCAAACAGTAGAAAAAGGAAAGGTGCTTGTTCGTCTTGATGATAGACGTCAGCAAACGGCATTAAAACGCGCCAAACTCACTTTGGAAGACGCACAGCGCACCGTAGAACGACTAGCATCAAGCTATAAGCAAGGCGCTGTACCGGTCAGTGAATTGGACTTAGCACGCACTCAACGTGACCTTGCAGAAGTTGCATTGGAAGAAGCTCAAGCCGATTTACAAGACAGACACATCGTTGCACCTTTTGACGGTGTTGTGGGCATAACTGACGTTGAAGTAGGCGATCGCATTAACGAGCAGACGGTTATCACTACACTGGATAATAGAAGCAAACTCTTTATTAACTTCAGAGCGCCTGAAGCAGCATTGCCCGTTTTACTGAATGCGCCAAACGTAACGCTTGAGCCATGGAGTGACAGAGAGAAACTAGTAAGAGCCGAGATAGCTCAGGTTGATTCTCGTATCAATGAGGCAGATAGAACGCTTCGCGCTAGAGCATTACTCGACAACTCTTCTGATCAATTTCGCCCTGGCATGAGCTTTCGGGTTAATTTAAGCATTGAAGGCGATCGCTTTGCTGCCATTCCAGAAGCCGCACTTTTGTGGGGAGCTACTGGCGCTTACATATGGCTTGCCGAAGACGGTAAGGCTAAACGTGTTGACGTGAGTGTTCATCAGCGTCTTAGAGGAACTATCCTTGTTTCGGGCGACATTGAAGAAGGTGACACACTAATTTCTGAAGGTGTACAACGCTTACGTACCGGACAAGAGATTACTACCGAACTGGCCGGAGGGCCTCAAGGTGAGTGATCCAAACCTATCTTCGTCAGTTAGCGACTTACCATCGCTATCTATTCGACGCCCGGTTCTTATTGTTGTACTAAATCTACTTATTGCTATCGCTGGGTTTACTGCATTGAGCGGTCTTGAAGTGCGCGAACTGCCCGATGTAGATACACCTCAGGTAACCGTTACAGCAGAATTTCCCGGCGCATCTCCTGAAACAGTAGATGCCGAAGTAACTGGTCGCCTTGAAGGTGCGGTTGCGCGTGTGAGTGGCGTCAAAGACATCTATGCGCAAAGTGAAGAAAACTCGGCCCGTGTTCGGGTTGAGTTTCGCCCCGGCGTTAACTTGGAAGACGCGGCTAACGAAGTACGTGAGTCGGTCAGTCGAATTCAGCGACAGCTTCCGGAAGATGTCGAACAAGTATCGATCATTCGGGCCGACAGCGACGCTCAGGCGGTCGTAAGCCTTGCTATTTCAAGTGATACCTTGGACATGGAGACGCTCACCGAACGTGTCGACACCGATGTAGCACCATTGTTTTTAAGCATTCCTGGCGTTGCCGACGTTATGTTAGATGGAGAAAGAGAGCGTGTGCTGCGCGTTTCTGTGGATCCTCTACGATTAACCAGTTTTGGCCTATCGATGAGTGACATTGCTAATGCACTATCGCTTGCGCCTTTTGATGTACCCGCTGGCAGTATTCAATCTGCCGAACAAGCGTTAATCGTGCGAGCTGATGCAACTTCGGTATCGGCAGAAGATGTGGGTAACATTGTTGTAAGCGGTGACATTCGCATTAATGATGTTGCCAGTGTGTACTTCGGCCCTGCCGACACCACCAGCGTAGTTCGCTTGGATGGAACGCCAGTTATAGGCGTTGGCGTAATACGTCAAGCAAGCTCTAATACGATTGAGATTTCAGATGAAGTGCTGGCCATGGTCGCAGACCTCGACAAGCGTTTTACTGATATGCATATCGTAGTAACGTCCGATGATGCAGAGTTTATCCGCGACTCGGTTAAAGAAGTGGTCGTCTCACTCAGCTTGACCGTGGCGTTAGTCGTGGTCACACTCTTAGTGTTTATTGGTTCATGGCGTGCCACCATCGTCCCTGCCCTGTCGATACCCGTTTCGCTAGCGGGTGCACTGGCTATTATTTGGGGCATGGGCTTTTCCATTAATATTCTTACCCTCCTCGCTCTTGTATTGGCCACGGGTATGATAGTAGACGACGCTATTGTGGTTTCTGAAAATATACAGCGTCGTAGAAGTATGGGTCTAGGTGCCCGTGCGGCTGCCGTGGTGGGCACACGAGAAGTATTCTTCGCAGTAGTAGCAACAACCGCTGTACTCGCCTCAGTATTTATTCCCATCGCATTCCTTCCTTCTACTGCAGGGCTTTTATTCAGGGAGTTTGGAGGCGTATTAGCTGGCGCTGTTATAATCTCATCTTTCGTCGCCCTTTCCTTGGTTCCTGCACTTACCGCCCGACTTAAGGTGAAAGAAGCGAAAGAAAGCGGTTTGTTTAGCAGGACCTTTGGCCGTTTTGGCAACGCTTGTTTGCGCCTGTATCAGGCGTCATTATTAAAAGCGCTCAAATATGGCTGGGTAGTTGGTGTGTTAGCTTAGCAGCAGGCGGTGGCGCTTATATTTTATCGCAAAATATCGATAATGAATTACTGCCAAGCGAAGACAGAGGCACAATTCGTATTTTTGCACGAGGTCCAGACGGTGCTGGCCTAAACTTTATGGACAGACAAGCTGAAAAGATGGAAGAACTGCTGCTTCCCTATGTGGATAACGGCACCATAGATTCCATTTACACGGTAGTCGGTTCGTGGGATCCCAACATCGTCTTTATCACAGCGCCTTTGAAGCATTGGGATGACCGAGACAAATCTCTGCAAGAAGTAGTAAATGAAATACGCCCTAAGCTTCAGCAAATTCCTGGTGCGCCAGGTAGTGCCTTCGGCGGCAATAGTTTGAACCTTCGCGGTCAAAGCGGCGGGCTTGAAATAGCTTTAACTGGCGACACTTATGAAAACATTTTCGAAGCTTCACAAGCGTTCTCTCGTCAGATTGAAGATGCACTACCTGAACTAGGTAGACCGAGAATAAGCTACGACCCTACCCAACCTCAGATGAGAGTAAATATTGACAGACGCCGTGCTGAAGAACTGGGCGTGCCGCTTACCGATATAGCAAGTACCCTGCGCGCCGCTGTGAACGGCGATGATATCGCAGATTTGAATGTGGGCGACCAATCTATCCCTATCATGCTGCAAACTAATAATCGCAGTACATTAGATCCATCTGAGCTTACTAGCTTATATGTGAAAAGTACCGACGGAAACTTGGTGCCTCTTTCTAGCGTAGCTTTCATCAGTGAAGAAGGTGTTGCCGCTGAATTAGAGCGTCAGGCACAGCGCCGCGCAATTAAGCTGGAAATGGAATTGCCCGAAGACGTAGCGCTTAGTAATGTAGTGGAAAATATTCGCAATCTAGCGGCAGAATCATTACCGAACGGTATCGGACTTGTGTTTCTTGGCGAAGCACAAACTTACGAAGAAACGTCTAAGCAAGTAGCGCTTACCTATGTGTTGGCTTTTGTCATTGTACTGCTTGTATTGGCTGCACAATTTGAAAGTGTGAACAGTGCGGTTGTGGTTATGCTTACCGTTCCTTTTGGTATTGCAGCCGCGGTCTATGCCCTGTTTTTAACCGGCACCAGCATTAATATTTACTCGCAAATTGGCTTGGTAATGTTGATAGGTCTTCTCGCCAAAAACGCGATTCTTTTGATTGAATTTGCCGACCAGCTTCGCGATAAGGGTTATGATATTTACGATGCTATCGTTGAGGCTGGTAGAGTGCGATTACGCCCTATTATGATGACGCTGGTTTCAACAATCCTAGGTGGCCTGCCGCTCATTCTGTCCACAGGCGCTGGCGCAGAAGCTCGTAATGCTATTGGCTGGGTCGTATTTGGTGGATTGGGTATTGCCGTAGTATTTACCCTTTACCTGACACCGGTTTTGTATCTTGCACTTGCCCGATTTACCAAGCCACGTGCAGACGAAAGCGCTAAGCTTGAGAAGGAAATGGAAGAAGCCAACGCACAGCATTCCTAGGATTTTCCCGCTTAAGTAGGCGCTATGCCTATTTAAGCGGCATCTAAACGGCGACTGTGCGCTAGGTTTGCTTTGAGAATTAAGAGAGACGCCCAAGCTACGTGTGTTGTCACAACAAGTGTTACTACCCGCGTTAAGGCTTGGGCGTTTTTTTATTAAAAAACGGCTGATGCTAGAGCTTTCAAATGGATTAAGAACCTACTGCCCTAGTAGGTTTTACAGAACGCTTTGACTTTGGCTTTACCAGTAAAGGCGAGTAGTTGATCGACCATTCTATCAAAGTAAGGGTTGTAGGTTAGCCTTGCATACACTTTATCTTTCTTATTAGTTGCTAACTCTTCATCAGCGTTATCGGGCTCAAATCCCCACGGCCCATACCACACTTCTTCGCCCGCTTTGCAGCGCGCTTCAGCGTCACTACCTTGACCGTTATCACATATGCGAAAGTCACTCGAAGTACCATATAGCGGGTTCTTATCTGAAAAAAGTGTACTCATATGGGAGGCTGCGCTAATCCGCTGCTCCGGGACCTTCATGGTTTGCATGACGAGTGTATTTTCAGGTACATCGGGTTCATCCTCACCCTGCCACAATAAACACTTGTGTGGATGAGTAAAATTATCTCTAAACTGTTCAGCTACTTTTGATGTGTCAACCACACTGTCTTTTTCTGCCACCACCATAAGCACAGGTAAATTCAACGCACGCTTTTCTTTTTCCGATTTAGAGAATAAATCTTGAAGCACATTTACGCTTTCTTGATAGGCAGCGAACCCTGGCATTGCAGTGGAGTTATAGCGGCTTGGGTTATCTTCTTCTTCAACATTAGGCCAGGGAAATAATGAGTCAATATAAGGCGCTAAACGGGACACAAAGAAGCGTGATTTAAAGGCTGGTGAAAAATGCATTAGCCCTTTTATATCAAGCTCTTCAGCCATCGAAAAACTTGCTATTGTGGTCAAGTTAGCGCCCGTCGAAAAGCCACCAATGTAGAGGTTGTCTACTTCTTCGGAAAATAGTCGTATGTGATGATTAGTTTCTGTCTGCCACTGCTGATAGCTAACATTTAGCATGTCTCCGGGTTTTGAGCCGTGTCCCGGCAACAAGATGGTTCTAACGTGAATGCCCTCACTGCACATGGCGTTGGCAACATCACGAAAAAAGTAAGGTGAATCGCCTAATCCATGAACTAACAAGACGCCAATATTGCGGTATTGTGTGCCGCATTCAAATGGCATATTCATGGACATTTCTTGTGCTTTGTCGTCAGAAATAAATGCCCTATGTTCAAGCAAGTAACGTTCAACTTCATTTAGGTAATTATCGAAAGGCTGCACACCAACCGGGAAGGCCTGTGCACTGGCGCTGAACTGAGAACTGTGCGACGAATGGCAGCCGCTCAATAAGAACAGCGCGAGAGAAGCAGCACATGCGTGTGCTGCTTTAACGGTAAAATTTGGCATTGTTAACGTTTAGGTCTATGGCAATAAAAAAGCGATTATTGCAGTGTATCTTTACCCGAAACTAATGCTTTGGCGAGTAATTTATGGGTAAGTAATGATAGCAGTTCGGTTTCTTCCTCGCTTCGTTCGCCATCAACGCCCGTGATCGCCATTGCAACCTCTAACGTTTTCTCGGCATCAAACGATAGGTCGTGCTTCAAACTGCGTAAAAACGTCATGGCATCACCGGTGTCAATGGCCTTTCGCGTTTGGTATATCGTGTCGTTTAGAAATGCTTCGCGACAGATTGGGCTTTGCCAGTCTAAAGACTCAACCATTGCATTCAGGTAGTCTTGTTCCGACAATGTGACCATTCCGTCGACTTGATAAAGTAATACTGAAAGCTTGATAAGGGCTTGGTTAAAACTTTGTTGTTCTGATAATTGCATAACACTCTTCCTCTTCGTACTGTACGCGGCAGTACCACAACATGCTCTGCGTCCTAGCAGTAGCGATAATTTTTTTGTGTCTACACCGAGCTATTTAACACCCAAAGCATCAATAACGCGTCGTTGTTGAACTACGATAGGACCTATAAACCTTTAACTTGGTTCCAAGGTTTAACAGGGCTAATAATGTAGACCGCTGAATTGACGGTAGTGTTACGCCGCGATGAAGCTTTTAGTTCACAATGTTAAATAAGTGTAAACACCTATTGCATTATAGGTGTTTTTTGACAGGTTCCAAGTGTCACACATCGCAAAAATTGGCGTGAAAAAGAAAAGAACGAAGTTAATCAACATTGTTAACTTACGTTTAAATTTGAACCGTTGACGTTGTATGAAAGCCTGGCACACCCTTGATAAACGTGGGCCAGACTTACTTTTACAGGCGATGGGTAAAATTAAGAAATGACGTTAACGCAAGCCCAACGTGATATCGTTATGTAGAAATTGCCCGTATAGACTTTATCGTTATTACCGTGGGATTCTAATGCAAAAAACTGCTTATCTTCATCGTTTAGGGCTTGATACCCCCCGATCACCTGATAAATCCACACTTCAGGGTCAAAGTCTAAAGCCTGTTCTTCAAAGTAATCCAGCGCCGTTTTAGGCTGACCGGAATCGATGACTTCACAAAAATACGCTTCTACCGCTTGCTGCAATGGATCTTTTTCAAGCGACAAAGTTGATTGCTCAGTCACATCAATATCGACTGGCTTCGTGTCTTCGTGCTTAGTCTGACGTTTGTGTACGTGGGTTAACGACGCCACAATATTTTGATAATCGGCTTCATGCTCAACGTTGTTCACGTCTGGTGCTGCGTTAGCAATAATCGTGTCCGATTGATTAAACAACACAGGTACGTTAGTCAGGTTGGCGTAGTTGCCAGGCGCAAAATCAGGCTGCTGCTCCATGTGTAGCAAGAAGCCTTTAAGCAAGCGTGTTCGACCTTGGAACTCTCTGAACCGACCCAACAAGTCTAATAAGCGTGCTTGTACTACTGACAGCTCCTGTGCGGCCTTGGCAAAGCGCTGCTGTAGCGACACCACCAGCAAGTGACGAAGTTCGCGGTTAGAACCTGCCAGTTCACTTAATTCATCGAAGCGGAAACACTCAAGCTGGGCAAGTAAGTCGGTTACCTGTCCTTGCGCTAGCTCATTTTCGCGAATTTTAGCTTCAACCGAAGACACGTAGCCAAACTCATTGTTAATACGGCCAAACATAACACGCACGCTATTACTCAATGATTCCGAAAGCTGATAGACATGCTCGGTCAAATCGCCCATGTGGGCTGCCGCTTCATTATACTTGTTGTAGTGAAGGGCTTCTTTATAGTGCTCGGTTAGGGTTTTAAGGCTTGCCAGCGACGCACCAATATTGGCGTTGATAGTCCGGTTGCGCTCGTCTTGTAAGCTCCCCTCCAGTAGAGTTCTCACCGCGCTTTTCAAACGCAGTTCGCTTTGCGCTTCCGGGCGCCACAATACGCCTAGTTGAACAAGCTGATCTAATACCTTAGGGCTGTGATCGCGCTCTTTTACTGAACCATTAATGTACGCCTGCATGATAAGGTCGCTGTGACGACCCAATGCGTTTAATAGTTTAGTTCCTGCCTGAATTAACACCTGACTCATATCAAGCTACCTTGCGAAATAGCGGCCTCCGCCTGTTCAGATAAGCTCAGCGCTTCAGTTTCATCAATAAAGCGTAGCATTTCGTAAAGGTGTTCAATTTTGCCAGTGCCCAAATAAATCTGTTTATCTGGGTTTGGCTTAATCAGATAACCCATTTCAGTTAAGCGTTTAAACACCTGCTTTAGCTGACCATCCAAATTCACACTGGTAGAACCAAACATGCGATAGCGCGATATTTTCTCTAACTGCTCA
>AYSL01003812.1_pt1 | contig 10588 bp, 14 predicted proteins | sample 596161 | NCBI WGS metagenome assembly AYSL01 (sample SAMN02402864, study PRJNA223357) | marine sediment metagenome | biome: ENVO:00000447; isolation source: marine sediment samples in the proximity of a phosphate-oil terminal | place: Indian Ocean: Red Sea, Aqaba Gulf | collected 2011-05-20 | depth... | reverse complement strand
GTTTTACTTCTTCAAGGGCGCTCATAAGATCAGGATCGTATTGTTCAGTGCCCACAAGCTTGCCCTGATTGGCTTTATTCTGCCAGTTAGATAAGGTTTGCATGGCGATCCCGAGCTGCTTTGCAGTAGCTGAAATATTGCCATTATTATCCGCTATCTTCTTGACAGCTTCTGCTTTAAATTCTGTGCTGTAAGTTCTAACTTTCTTGGTCATGGTAAACTCCTCGTTGAGTCGTTAGTTTACCAAGTTTACTTGTACGGTTTCTTCAGCATAGCTCATAATCAACAAACTAACAAACGGTATAATTTCTAAACCTATTGATGATAGCACACGCTTTGTAAAAGAAGAGATGCCAGAGGAACTAGGTGTAGGAGAGAAAATTGGGAGAGGATCAACAGGTTTAGCCAAGGGACTTTTTGATGTAAAAGAAGACGATCAATCTCGCTTTAATAAAACTTGGAATCATGCTAAAGAGTACTCGAAACAAAATCATGGAACCGCACGCTGGTTTACTTTTGGTCAGGGTCTTCAAGAGCAGGACGATTTCTATGTGATGTCTTTAGCCAAGTTACACTCTACTGCTCATGATTTATACTGGCCTGAGTATGTTTTAGTCATAGAATTGCAAATTGCGGAAAATAAGTATTATATTTTAGAGTTTGGAGAAGTAAAGTTAAAGAAGAAAAATGACTCAAAAAGCAATGGAACAAGAGTAAAAGGTTTTAATGGCATCGCTTATAAAACTGACAATGATGAAGATTTTTTCAGTAAGGACGGTAAGCTAGTTGAATTGATAGCAAAAGTTGTAAGTTTAAACGGAACTCTAAACTCTGAATTTACTAACTTTTACAATGGGAAGTTAGCTTTGTTTAAGCATCCTAACTCGATTAACAGTAATTGGGTCAGAAACGGTATAGATAACTTATAACACACTTAAAATCTAATCAATTCAAATATAAAAATTAGTATTATTATCGACAACGCGATTATATTCAGAGTAACCTAATAATAGGTATATCTGCTTCTGCCCAGTCTAGCTCATGAAGTTCCTGCTTTGTAAGCCACGATAGGTTATTATGTTCTACTTTTTTTATAGATTCTTTTTCATAAATGCTGCATCTATAAAAAGTGATATGAACCTTAAAGTCTGGGTACTGATGTTCTATTTTTTTTAATATTGATACTATTTCAATATGTGCATCTAGCTCTTCTAATATCTCACGGTGGAGTGCTTGTTCGTGAGTCTCGTTAGACTCAACTTTACCACCCGGAAATTCAAATTTATACGATAGATATTCGAACTTACTTCTTTTCCTTTGTGCGCATAGATATTTATCGTCGTGCTTTATTACTGCGGCAACAACACTAATCACACTCATAACAGCCTCTTACTGGAAAAAAGATGATCATTTCATATCAATCAAGAGAACTAAGAGATAGCTCAATAGACGACTTTCTTAGTTTCTATCAGCTTACAGAAGAAGCTAGAGAAAAGCTAAAGTTTATCTTGACGACCTTAGCAGCAGGGGACACTCTACAAGATATACCTACTCAAAATGACTTCTATTTTGAAAAAGATACTTTGCAAGTCAATTTGACTAGTGATATTGTAGCTCAATTTTCTATAGCCAATAAGTCACACTTGGGTAAAAGTGCAAGTTACGACTGGGAAACAGTTAGTAGACTAAAACTCAAATACATAGGAGAAAATAGCAATGATACACGATTTTCAGCCTAATTGGGTTTACCACCCTTCTCAAACCATACTAAAATTTCTGGAAGGAAGTAATGTTGACCCATCTTGTCTGAGTGGCAGTTTTCTTAAGAAGCTAAACAATCAACAGATAGATATCGATTCCGATACAGCTATTTACCTAGCTCGACTTATAGGTGGGAGTGAAGATTTTTGGTTAAATATACAAAACAACTATGAGAAGAGTATTAGAAGATTTCAAGAGAGCAATATCGATAGCAATTTTGAAGATTACTATACACTTGTTCAAGAGATGAAAAAAAGATCGTGGTTACCAAGTTCAGATTATAAATACCTTGATCAATTGAACTTAAAAAGTTTTTTTGGTATTTCAGACTTGAGTCCATTAAACGAAGAAAGTATATACAAGAATTTCTTAGGATCAAGGTATAAAAAAATTGGAAGCTATGAATTTTCAACATTGAACATTGCAGCATTTATGCGTATGGCAGAGTTAGAGTTTAAGAAGCAACATATCCTAAACGATTTCAATAAGTCTCTTTTTATAGAAAAATTACAAGAAATTAAAACCTTATCTAGAAAAAGAGGGTTAAGGAATTTTAAGAAAGATTTACTAGAAATTTGTATTGAATGCGGTGTAGCCGTAGTGTTCTTAAGCACTTTGGATAAATGCCCTATAAGGGGCGTATCAAAGTTCATAGAGGGCAAAGGAATGATTGTTATTACTAACAAATACAATCAAGACCACCTCTTTTGGCAGACTTTTTTTCATGAGGCTGCACATCTAATTTTACACCAAGATGAAATGACACATTACGATTTTGGTGAACCTAAAGATAATGAACAGCATGATGAGTGCGAAAAGGAAGCTGATGAATTTATGGTTTCACAGTTAATCTACCCTTTCACCTTAAAAGAGATTGAACAAAAAGTTGATTTTAAATTAGTACGTAGAGACAAACGTTCTAGCTTTGCAAATTTGTGTAGGGTCGCTAACGAAGTTAATCTGTCACCAAGCCTACTTATAGGAGTATTGAAATCTTCTCAAAAAATAGATTACAGGTATTTTAATGATAGACATAGGCCTATATTCGATAACTCCTCTATACCAGAGGTACTTAGCTAAACCTTGGCATATTATGTAAATAACAGGTGATAAAGGGTAGGGTTTAAATTGACTACCCTTTATAAGTATAAAATACATTAGGTGATTTTTGCCAGTTGCATAATGCGTCTTCCATCTCTTGATAGCCAATTTCGAGGTGATCTGCTAGACCCATAGCGTAGCTATCTAATTGCTTATCTGAGAAACTACCAAAGATAAGTTTAGCCCCGTCTTTAGGACCAGTTGACCCAACGATATGGCAGCTATCAGCTTCAACGTTAACCAAATCAGTCTTAGATAGCATAGACAAATAGTCAAATGTCGATAATCGCCCAAAGCTATGTATATTGCGTCGAATTACTGGGAAAAGAATTCTAAAATGTTCTTTAGGATCTTCTAAACTGTTATTTATGAACAGGTTATAATGACCACCATTAACTTTAACAAAGTTTATGTAATCTTCAAGCACTCTAGGTATATCTCTTAAAGTCTTAAACTTCGCATGATTACCAAATTTTGGTTTGTTTTGTGAGTTGATAAGATTATCTGCTAACCTAGGAAGTATTTGAGTATTATTACTAGCAACTTCCCACGTCAATTTTTCATCTACACCTGAGTATAGTTGCCTCAAGAAATTCCAATTTGATTGGTAATTCTCTGCTGTATAGACTAACAAAAAAGTCAACCAACATGCTTCATCATAATTTCTGTCTTTTAGGTATAAAATTGCTCTTACTGGGTCAAAAATGGTGTCTTGAGGGTCTAACCTTCGGGTATCAATATCTCTGTTTGAAACAGCATTGAAGTATTTAACCCGCTTCATGCTTTCGATAATTTGCATAGCTAAAACCTCATATGAAATTCTAGAAAGCCCGCAAGAAAGCCCTTCGTTTGTAAGGTATTCGGTAATGTCATTAGCTAATATGACTGAATAATCGATTCTTTCTTGATATTTCATAAACGCCCTACTTAAAATTTTTTCTGTTAATTTCATTAATTTTTTTATCTAGAAAATAGAGTATAGGGTCACTTCTACATAAATCTCTAAGCTCTTTTAATTCGCTTTGTCTACCTTGCTTAGCGTATGAATAAGACAATAGAATTATAGCTATCTCTTGCCAAAATATATCTTTAATGCTGTGGATATCAAAGTCGTCCTGTAAAGACTTTGTTCTCAGCTTTTCTTCTAATTCTTTAATGGTATTAAAATCATTCTCTAAATAAGAAGGGTTTATGGGTTCCATCGTAGCTTTGTTTTGCCATCCTTCAATATGTAAAAAATTATCAACTGTAGTTTTATCCTCATGATAGATATGTAGACTGCCAACGAAGTGTGTATAGATGCCTAATTCTAACGCTTCATTATCCTTCGCTAACTCTGCCCACATGAGTTCTTGGATAAGGGTAAAACTAAATAAGTCATGTATTAGGCCCTTAGTAGCATCATTAGATCTCATTATTGTAGTCAAGTGGAGAGCATTATCTCTGACGAAGAACTGTAATGAACAGGTACAAGGAATGTCTCTAGAGTCGTCCCTAAAAAGATCTTCTTTATCATATATCGATATTACAGCTCTTCGTGTTTCAGGCTTTCGTTTGAGAAGATCTTTAATCGCTTTAAATTGATTCTTTATACCAAACATTCTAGAACCATACGCACCCAAAACAGGGGCGTTTTCACCTTGTTTATAGTCGATAAAATCTCGGTAGTTTGATATGTAATACTCTATGAACTCAATACTATCACTTCCGTTCACGTACCAAAAAAACTCGCCTATACAGCTGATCAGTTTGCTTCTAGATTCTGAGATACTTAGTCTTGCTCTGGGGTTAGTTAAAATAAGTTGAACATTTCTAATTTCATTGTTTCCCCCTTTTGAAGACTCTACCTCATCTCCGCAATTTACGATTTGAGAGAAAGTTGAGTTCAATAGATCATCCAACGAATCTTCTTTAATAATCATCTTAACACCTTACTTAAAATAAGCTCATTTGATTCGTATTCAGGGTTAAAGAGCGATTGTATTCAAGCTCAGCTTTTAACTTTTTTGCACATTCAATTATTTTTTTTCTATTTGATGGTAAAGCTCCTCTACTGATAGCTATTTCTCTGGTTCTGACAGTAATATCATAATGAGGATAACTGGCATTTTTATGAAACCATCGTTTGTCTACATTAATAAGCAAAGCAAAGTCATGCAGCTCATCAAGACTGTCGGCCAGCAAGTGACACCACTTATCTTGCCTAAAACTTATATTTGCAAAATCTACGTAGACAGCCATGAGTTTGCTCCTGTCAAATAAGGTTAGAATATACTTTAAAAAATAACTAGACTATAGTACTTTAATTATTATGTCACTAAAATAGGAAAAGGTACTGAAATTAAGTTTTTCTGTGGTAATGGGTTGACCCATGCTGCATGTGGGATTTCATAAACTATAAAAGTACTCTAACAACTTATAAGATTAGAATGAACAATTATATAGCTGTTTTCCTAGTATTCCCCATGCTGGCAATCCCACTTGTGGCTTTCTGGCTGTGTTTGAAACCTAAATGGTTACAGTCTACTAACTTTCTGCCAAGTAATAGAATATTATTTGCTTTAGTTGCGACTATATCTTGGATTATATCTATCCTGATAATCATCATAGCGTATGACTGGGAGCATCAAACAACTGTGTCAGAGCAACTGGTAGCTGGTCTAGGCTGTCTCATATTTAGCTTTGGGTTCATACTAATGTTCAAAGAAAAGCTAATTACGGAAAAGTAAGCTATGCGTAAAATCGACGAAAAATTCTTAAAATTATCAATAATATTTACTTTTTTTGCCTTAATCGGATACTTTGCGTTGAGCTTTATTGCTGAAAACCATATTTCTAATACAACTGGTAGTGTTGGTATTAATCAAGCGCCTTTAGTTGTTATTGATACATTACAAGGAGACTGGTTGTTTGGCTACCTACTTCTATTAGGGGTATTAGTTTTGCATTGGACAATTAAGCGAGTAACGAGCTGATGAGTAAGCGAGAGTTGAAGGCTCTTCAAAGGAGGTTCAATAACAAACTAGATAAAGAGGGAATCACGGTAGATTTTTATAATCGTCATGAAGCTTTGAAACCTACACTAGACGAAATAGGCCGAGCGCTTGCAAAGAAGCACAATACTGCTAATGAAAAAGATTATGAATGGATGAAGTGGCTTATTGTTATCGCTTCTGGAGTATTCTCAGTCATAGTGTCTCAAATTACTAGAATGTCCCCAGCACTTGACAGTTCCCTGCTGTTCATACAGAGTAATCAGTTATTTCTATTTAAAGGAGCCATTATCGCTAATGCCTTGGGTATTATCTTTGGAGCTGTTTATTTGTATGCCGATATAAGAAGTGAAAGAGATTTAGCTGATAAACTAAGTATTCAACGTTTATACTTACTTTTAGAAGGAGCTAATAGGTACGAGTCCATTATTCCTTCTAGCAACTTTCGCATATTCTCATATTGTAAAAGAGCTAGTCTACTTTGCTTTTTAGCATCTATTGGAGCTTGGATTGTATTTATTTGGCTAATGTAATACGTTTTAAAAGAGGGTTTATGCAAAACCTAATAGAAGCAAGACAGTTAAGTTTAGTTTTTCCTGAATCATCATTGCCTTTATTTTCAGAAATTGATATTTTTTTGACTAATGAGTTACATGCGTTAATTGGCAGAAACGGAGTAGGAAAATCCTGTTTAGCAGCAATACTAGCAGATAGGTTGCAGCCTAGTATAGGTTGCAGCCTAGTGAAGGTGTTGTACAACGCTTTTGCAAAATAGGCTACTTGGCTCAGGGAGAAACTGAAATAGTAGGAACCGCAGGTGATGTTTTAGGTGTTAGTGAGATACAACGAGTAAGCTCACGTATTCTCAATGGTGAAGGTACACCGGAAGATTTTAGTTTTATGGACGGTAAGTGGAATTGGGAAGCTGAAACAGACGCCTTATTGGCAGAAGGTGAGCTATCACTAGATGTTCTTAAGCGTCCATTTAAGTCACTTAGCGGTGGTGAGCAGACACGTTTAAAACTGTTAGCATTAAAAAGGCAAGGATGTAAGTTTTTAATACTTGATGAGCCTAGCAACCATTTAGATCAGGATGGTCGCGTGTGGTTAGCTCAATGGCTAGAGAGTTTTAATGGCGGTGTTTTATTAGTGTCACATGATCCCATTTTATTAGAACAAGTACAGATCGTTTATGAATTAACGAGTATGGGGATTTCAATAAGTCGTGGTGGTTGGCATGATTGGCTAGAGAGTCAAGAACAGCTACTTTTAGGTGCGCAAAGAAGTGCTGATCAGGCAAAAAAAGAACTACAGCAAGCCAAGCGAGAACAGCAGGTTGCTCAAGAGAAGACCGAACAGCGCCAAAGTCGCGGTAAAAATAAACGTAAAGATAGCAATCAAAGTAAAATTATTCTAGATCGTGAGTTAGGGCGCTCAGAGGCTACTCAATCACGTAAAGCGAAGCTACACGATGATCGAATACAAAATGCTAGCGGACAAGCAGCTAGTGCTAAGGCACAATTAGAGATTATAGAACCGCTTGCCATCGTAACGGCTACTCCCGAAGTTACCAGTAATCCACTGCTGCATCTATCTGATGTTGTCTTACCTTTTGGCATGGCAACTACATTGAGTTTGATCGTGAATAAGGGCGAACGCATTGCCATTACTGGTAAGAATGGTAGTGGCAAATCCACTTTACTAAAAGTAATATCAGGTCAGCTTGAAGCGTTGCGAGGTGAAATAGCAGTTACTCAGTCCTATCGCCTTATGGATCAGCATTTTTCTTTTCTCGATAAAGATCTGTCCGCATTAGATAATTTTCGTCAGCAGGCGTCTGGTTGGACAGAAGATTTATATCGAACTCGATTGGCGCAACTGAGAATTAAGGGAGATGCTGCAATCAAGCCAGTCAATACATTAAGCGGTGGCGAACAATTAAAAGTAGCCCTTGCATGCTTGTTTTGTGGTCCTACTGCTCCAGCCTTACTGCTACTAGATGAACCTGACAACCATTTAGATATAGAATCAAAAAACTTGCTCCAGCAAGCATTACACGACTATACAGGTGCAATTATCTTGGTATCTCATGATCAGAGTTTTATAGAAGCTATAGGTGATATGGATAATCTAACATTAAAAAAATAGTTTTGAGATATAAATATTAATAGGGGAAAGTGTATGCTTAGTATATTAAGCCATTGATTGATATATATTTAATGCCGTATATATAGATTATAAAACAGATAAATGAAGCAAATCAGGTTTTGTTTGTATTTTGAGTATTTGAGCTTTTAAACCAAAGAGAATTATATGACAGCAGTTGTAGCGATCTTAAATAAGACAGGTATGGCATTAGCCGCAGATAGTGCTGCGACAATTACTAATGGTGATAAATCAACTAGCAAGGTTTTTAATACAGCTAACAAAGTCTTCACTTTATCAAAACACCATCCAGTTGCGATCATGATCTTTAACAATGCAGAGTTTCTTTATACACCTTGGGAGCTAATCATCAAGTTGTATAGAAAAAGTTTAAAGAAAAGATCATTCAGAACTGTTAAAGAGTACAGCGATGATTTCAGGAAATTTCTTATAAAAAATGAATTATTGAACTTTAGAAAAAAGAAAAAGCTTTTCTTACAACGAAGTTACAGATCATAGTCAATAAAATTATAAATGATGTAGGAAACCAACTATTAGATCAGGGTGATTATGACACTTTGTTAGTATTACAAGATTTAGATTCGTATGAAGATATACCATCTGAGAAAATCGACAGCGTGAAAAAAGTAGCAGCTATACTAGACAGTATAGTTGATCAAGATATCTTAATTTTCAATGCCTTAGATAAGATAGAAGGTCTAGATGAGGTAGATCTAAAAAGTTTTAAGCAGAGTAATGAGGATTTTATCTATGAAGTTATTGATGATGTACTTATAAATAGTACTCCATTACTACTACATTCAGATAATATTGAAGGATTAAGAGCAAAAATTGCTGATTTGTTCATTAGTATTTTATCATCTAATTGCTTTTTGTTAGGCTTTACAGGATTAGTTTTTGTAGGCTACGGTAATGAACAATTATATCCAGCTCTATATTCTATCCAGACGGATGGAGTGGTCAGTGGGAACCTTCGTTACAGTGTTACTGGTGATATCTCAATTAGTGATGAACATCACTGCGACCTTGTTCCGTTTGCACAGACTGATGTAATGAATACTTTTATTCGAGGCATGAACCCTGAGGTGTATAATGTTGTCAATGATTCATTATATAAGTCACTATCGAGTACTTTAGATACTTATAACGATACAATTATTGCGAATACAGAGGGAGAAGTTGATGAGGGGCTTCTAGAAACTTTAAAGCAAGAGTTTAAAGAAAGTATTATGGTATCGATGCAAAATAATATAGAATCTGTTCTACATAACTCCCATATACAACCAACTTTACAAGCTTTAAGATTTCTATCTAAGGAAGATTTAGCGGAACTTGCAGAGAGTTTGATCTATCTAACATTTCTGAAAAGACGAACTACGTCCTCATTGGAAAGTGTTGGTGGTGCGATTGATGTAGCAATTATTAGTAAAGGCGATGGCTTTATTTGGAAAAAGCGAAAACATTATTTTGAAGATAAGCTCAATCAACATTTCTTTCAAAATTACTTTGATTAGTGAGTTGCTGCAATTATTCCAATAAGGAGATATACCATGTTAAACAAAACTGAATTTCCATTTGCGTTTGATAGTAACACTTACAGCACGGTAAGAAAGAATAAAGATGTATTTCTTCTTGGAAAAGATAAATTAACTGAAGAAGAGATGTACAGTGATATTTATAAAAATCGTGAGCGTATTTCAGACCATATAGCTAGTAAAGCATCAGCTAGATTTAAACAAAGTTTAATAAATAAAGGGCTCCTCAGCGAAGAGAAAGTTGAGGCTTAAAAGTTTGCAAATAATCAGTGACAATGTAAAAACCAGAAACTAGAGTTTCTGGTTTTTTTTAGCAAAAAGATAGTGGTAAGTAGGCTGATCAGAATCGTAGAGTGTTCAACGGGTTGACTGCAAATATTTTAATTTGAACATAACGCTTCACAAGGGATACAGTCTTTATCACTATCAATGGCGGTATTACGTAAGCATCCGACCATCCCATCTTTTCCTCACTTAAAAAATGCGAGATAGTGTCCACGATTAATAATCGTGGACACTAACATGACAACACAACCACCTAACAAACCCAAACGTAGAACTTACAGTGCTGAGTTTAAAGAACTTTTAGTACAAGAAGCGATTGGCATCGACCACTTTTTAGACGCCTGCTGAGTTGCTAGGTAGACTACCTTGAATGCTGCCTGATCAGACGGGAACACCTTACGTTTATTCACCGCTGTCCGAATCACGCTGTTTAAAGACTCAATAGCATTGGTGGTATAAATCACTTTTCTGATATCTTTCGGATACTCAAAGAACACCGTTAAGCCCTCCCAGTTATTACGCCAAGACTTGATGACATGTGGGTACTCTGTGCCCCAAGTCTCATCAAAGTGCTCAAGGTTGGCCTCTGCTATCTCAAGCGTATCAGCACCATAAATTGCCTTTAAATCAGCCGCTACGGCCTTCTTATCTGTCCAAGGTACAAACTTCATCGAATAGCGCACCATATGTACGATACACAGCTGAACCTTGGCTTTGGGATAAACGGTATTGATGGCATCAGGGAAG
>AYSL01003595.1_pt1 | contig 10935 bp, 9 predicted proteins | sample 596161 | NCBI WGS metagenome assembly AYSL01 (sample SAMN02402864, study PRJNA223357) | marine sediment metagenome | biome: ENVO:00000447; isolation source: marine sediment samples in the proximity of a phosphate-oil terminal | place: Indian Ocean: Red Sea, Aqaba Gulf | collected 2011-05-20 | depth... | reverse complement strand
AATGGTCGCCTCGCCCATGGTATGCGAGATATCAAAACATTCAATGCGATCAATGGTGCGATCAGTCACCTCAGCCAGTACGTCTTTTAGTGCGCCAAAGCGTGCGTGCAATTCTAAATAATCACCAAGCTTAGTCTTTAGCGCATTACTGGTATTGAGTGTTGCCAAATCTAGCCACTCTGAGCGATGCTCACGCACATTGGTTTTGATGACTACTTTGCTGCCAAAATGCGTTGCTAGTGCTTCGCTTACCGCTACCTGATCAGGAATCTCATGACTCAATATAATCTCTGCTGGCAGATCGTCCGTCACCTGAAAATAAAACGAGGTAATAAAATCTGATAGGTTATCTGCTAGCGGCTCGCTACTGTCCACATCAGGGAAATAGTTTTTACCGCCTAACACGCGACCACCGCGCACGGTCAGCACGTTGACGCAAGTCATGCCCGCCTGACTGGCAATGGCAATCACATCTGCCTCACCTTGCACCGTATAGACAGCTTGCCTTGCCTGTACTTCGCGTAGCATCGACAATTGATCACGGTACAATACCGCCTTTTCAAAATCTAACGTTTCGGCAGCGCCTTCCATTTTCTCGATCAGCGTACTATGAATATCACTAGAGTCACCCTTCAAAAAGCGAATGGTGTTATTCACATCTTCTGCATACTCTTCCGGCGATACCAGTCCAACGCAGGGCGCGCGGCAACGCTTAATCTGATACTCCAGACAAGGGCGCTGGCGCTGCTTAAAAAAGGTGTTGGTACATTGGCGCATTTGAAACATTTTTTGCATCAACACCAGCGTTTCTTTTGCTGCATGGGCAGAGGGAAATGGGCCAAAGAAACGACCTTTTTGATGATTGCCTTTGCCGCGTCCATACGCCAAACGTGGATAAGGCTTATCCGCTGAGATAAACACGTATAGATACGACTTATCATCACGTAGCAAGACGTTATAAGGCGGGCGATACTCTTTAATTAAGTTCTGCTCGAGCAACAACGCCTCGGTCTCACTACGCGTGATAATGGTCTCAATATTATGAATCCGTGCCACCAGTGCCCGCGTTTTTGGATGATCGATCGTCTTGGCAAAGTAACTATTCACACGGCTTTTTAGCGACTTGGCTTTACCAACGTATAAAATATCGCCGTTTTTGCCCAGCATCTTATATACCCCTGGCAAATTAGGCAAGTTCTTGATCAGATGCTTAAGACGGGCTTTTTTAGTCATCGACAGGATTCAATTCTGAGACAGTAACCATAGAATGTATTGCTCTTAAAAATCTTAGTAATACTGCTAGTTATGGGGCAGGAATCGTGGTTTTGCAAGCTGATTATTGCCTCGATAGCACGCACAAAAAAGCCAGCTTTATGCTGACTTCGTTTGTTCGGTTATATGCTAATCATCAATGGTCTAATGACGGAAGTTTGCCATTAATGCTGGAATACCTGGCAACATACCGACGATAGCCATCACGCCAGTCAGTACCACGAACATAATACCTGGTATGATCCATCGGCTCATTTTAGTCAAATTAGCACTGCGCTCTTTTGAGCCAATCAAGCCCAAATTATCAAGCAATAGCGTGAGTGACCAACCAAAGGCTGGGTTCACTAAGGCAGAAGCAAACACCACAATAGCAGCAGACTGCGTGGTTTTACCTTCGCGCGTCATCTCCATGCCAGCCTCTAAGAGTGGGATGAAAACCCCAACGATCAATGCCACGCACATCACGGGTTGCCAGATGGCCAAATCCATTGGATAGCCCCAAACACCTGCGATAATACAGAACAAGGCCGTCAATAAAGCACCAGCAGGAATCGGACGCCTAGCAATCGCCGCAGGGACAATATACGTTCCCCAAGATGACGCAAAGTTGGCACCGCCTAGCACAGAGCCCACTACCTGACGAAATGAAGCGCTGGTCATCGTGTCATCGATGTTCATGAGCACTTTTTCAGTACGCTTAGGGTAGCTGATTTTTTGGAATACCTGATGACCCAAGAAATCTGGTGACCACATAGCAACTGCCAAGATAGCAAACGGCAATACCACAATGAAGCTTTCAATCGTCGGTAGCCCTAACATCCAACCTGTATTCTCACCCCACCAATACATTGGGTTCATATGCGGTAGACCTGGTGCCGTTTTGAACGCAAAAGGTGCGCCTAGTGTAAAAGCAAGTCCGCCACCTAACACGCAACTGAGCGGAACCGCAAGCCAGCGCTTTTGCCAATGCTCAAGCAATGCATATAGCAGGATAGTCGCTAGAATAATAAAGAAAGCAATGTGCGACATACCAATCCCTTCTGCCCAAGCAAAAAGGTTCTTAACCTGTGACGTCGTACCGATAAACCCTAAGTAAATTAAGAGACCACCGCATACGCCTTTACTGGTTAAATTGGCCAGTAAGCTTCCTCCTTTACTAATAGCAAGCAGCAGGCCAAAAGCCCCAATGAGTAGGCCAAAAGCCATTGGATGCCCACCTGCAGCAACGACAATGGGAATCAATGGAATAAGTGGCCCATGAGTACCAGCGAGGTTGGCTGTCGGTAGCAGAAATCCAGAAAATAAGATAATAAAGAACGAGACAATCAACAGCTCATAACGAACGTTTTCTAAAACAAACGCATCACCTAAGCCGAGTGGTCCTGCAAAGGTTGCTGCAATAGCGCCCACCATGACCACTTTACCGATGGTCGCTGCCATCGCTGGGATAGTATCTTCATACTCAAAACGATAATCACGAAATGGTAAATTGGGACGCCAACGTTTTGGCTGCATGATTTGTAATTCGTGGTTGAGATAGGCATCTCGACTGTCGAAGCTTGAGCTTGGCTTATGCAAATCTATATAACTGCCTTGCAATTCGCTGTCTTGATTGGCTGGGTTTGGTCGCGGCGTATTAGACCCTGAAGATGAGGCCTGAATATTACTCATCACATTTCCTTGTGTTGATTAGGTTTTGATTGAATACTTTTTTGGTTTGGCGTTAGCTAAATGACCAATCGGTCATGATAAGCGGAAAACCATTGTATGTTAAGGCATAAGGAAATGCGAATTTAAGGTGAATTAAAAAGACTACATATATCGTTATAAAAATAAATGAAAGTTTTCATTGGGTACAATAATAAACTTAATAGGAAACTATTGGGAATAAACAGCGCTAATTTGGACATAAAATTAAATTAAAGGCCAATTTTCTTAAGAATAACTGACATCTGAACATTTTTTATCATATATCTAAATACTAAAGATAGTTATATTAAATATTGCTTTGCGATAACTATAAAGACTATGCTTAGTTACGCTTTGAAACTAGCGAGCGCAGTCATTTTTAACTATGATAAATGTCTTTGTCGTTTATCGTCTAATAGCAAGCACTAAGAAACAGCGCTACCAATATCACTGAAAAATCAATAAAAGCAACAGGATAGATTTATGAGTGTGCTACCCAGCAATTTTGAGACTTTGAAGCGTCGAGCCAAGCAAAGTATCATGCCGCTACTGACCCCGCATCTTTTAAAGCTGCGACTCAATACTTACGCGCCCTATATCGGTGCAGGCATCAAAATCGACCACATCAGCCTCGATCAGGGATTGTGCGTGGTCAGCATGGAACTGACCACTCTCAACAAAAATATCGTCGGTACTCAATTCGGTGGTAGTTTATACTCCATGGTAGATCCCTTCTATATGCTCATGCTGATGCATCAACTGGGTAGCAACTATGTGGTCTGGGACAAAAGCTCACATATTGATTTTATCGCGCCCGGTAATAGTAAAGTCACCGCACGAATGAAAATACCTAGCACTGAGGTGATTACCATTCAAGAGTTGGCAAAAGACGGTGAAGCTGTATTTCGGGAATACCAAGTCGATATCGTCGACGACCAGCAAAAGCTCATTGCTACCGTCACCAAAACCTTGTATATCAGACTACGCAAATACAGCAAATCTAAAGAGCAAGCCAGCCGAATTGAAACACCCCATACTGAATAGTTTTTGGCTACTTTACTGGTAAGGCTTTTTGACTAATGACAAGGCATAGTATCTATCAGCTGTGAATATCCAGTTAACACCCAGCAAATTTAAATTGATAAGCGCGCACATACAAAAACCCCAATCTAGCATTCGCATAGATTGGGGTTTTGTCTTTTTTGGTATGGCCCGCTTATTTATAAATAAACCTATGAATAAGGGCTTGTATCTACTATTACCTTATTTGAGTCAATCCTAAAATAATACGATCAACTCAAAACGGCAAACTTGTACTTAGATACCAGGTGCAGTATCAACGGCATCAGGTACACCAGCGTCAGTCTTTTTCTGAGCTGGACGTGGCGCAAGTTTTTCGCGGATACGTGCTGATTTACCAGAACGCTCACGTAAGTAGTACAGTTTCGCACGGCGAACAGCACCGCGGCGTTTCACTTCAATGCTATCGATCAGTGGTGAGTGCAGCTGGAATGCACGCTCAACACCAACGCCGCTTGAGATTTTACGTACGGTAAACGCTGAGTTTAGACCGCGATTACGCTTAGCAATTACAACGCCTTCAAAAGCCTGTAAACGCTCACGCTCACCTTCACGTACTTTTACTTGTACCACAACGGTATCGCCGGGTGCAAAGTTTGGGTGTTCACGCAATTGAGCGTTTTCGATGACCTGAACCAATGGATGCTTGTTGCTCATGAGAGTTATCTCCTCACATTAGATAATAGAGGCTTTACGCATATCACCTGTTTGTAATAATTAATTGTATCTCTTTATAATAAGACACAACGTAAATGGGTTATAACCAACGGCCACTATGCGATGACTCGTTTTATTATTGCTCAAAATTCTATTTGTTAACTGTTTATCAAGCTTAATGACGATAAAGTCAGGTATCAACAACCTACTTTTTATCTGCTTTTGCTAGTGCTTCAAGCCATTTCGCTTGCTCTACCGTCGGAGTAAACGCTTGCCACAAATCCGGACGACGCGTTTGCGTACGACTGACTTGCTGAGCAAAACGCCACTTAGCGATATTGGCATGGTGTCCTGACAGTAACACTTCAGGAACCGCCATACCCGCAAACTCATGCGGCTTGGTATAGTGTGGACAATCAAGCAAGCCATCGACAAACGAGTCCTGCTCTGCTGACTTGTCATCCCCCATGATATCGGGCAAACGACGTATCACACTATCCATCAGCACCATTGCTGGTAGCTCACCACCAGTCAACACATAATCGCCTAATGATACTTCCATATCGACATATTGTGACAGTAGGCGCTCGTCGATGCCTTCATAACGACCGCATAATAAAATCATGCCATCATAATAAGTCATACCGACGACACTACTCTCACTAAGCGTTTGCCCTTGCGGTGACATATAAATCACCGGACAATGCTCACTATCGACACGGCAACCGTATTCCTTGGCACGCAAGCGTGCATCCTCAATGGCTTTTGACAATGGCCCAGCCATCATCACCATCCCAGGACCGCCACCATAAGGGCGCTCATCAATACGGCGATAGTTATCAGTGGTATAATCACGTGGATTAATGCATTCAATCGTAACTTGCTCCTGAGTCACTGCCCGTCCCGTGATTCCAAACTCACGAATCGTGGCAAACATCTCAGGAAAAATACTAATGACGGCAAAATACATCTGATGTCTACTTACATTGAGGCTAAAACAATCGGTGTGACTATTAATAAATTCTGATAATAAATTCTGACTAAAAAGCCAGAAGCGATATCACCAGAGGCAATATTAATAATCACTTGGCCATGCCACAAGTACGGTTTTTTCAGTCGTATCGACTTCTATCACCGTTTGCTTATGCCATGGAATTAGGCGCTCTTCATTATCCAAACTGTCTGAATTGGCTGCCACGCGCATGATGTCATGGGCACCAGTTTCAAACATTTCAGTGATATTGCCTAAATACTCGTTCTGCTCGTTCATCACGCGCATACCGACCAAATCCGACCAATAATATTCGTCTTCAGCTGTTTCCGGCAAGACATTTTGTTCGACCCAAACGGTCACACCGTTCATGGTCTCAGCAACATTGCGATCAGGAATCTGCTCAAATTGAGCCACAAGTCCTGTGCCTTGCTCACGCCAAGCTTTCACAGTCAAAGGTTTCATGCCAGTAGCAGTTTTCATCCACCACGGCTTCATGTCGAATATTGCTGTACGATCATCCGTATCGCTAAATACCCAAAGCCAACCTTTGATGCCATAGGGCTTCTTGAGTTGACCAATTTTCATGAGATCACTAGCGTTTGGAGTGGATGACATAGCAGCTAACCTAACAATGATTACAACAACAATTGCAAAAACAATTGTGTCAAAAGCGATAAACAGTTAATGGCGCACCCTGGTCAGACCAGTTACGCTATGTGTTCTAAAGTCTACTGAATCAGCTTGTAATAAGACTACGAGCGACTCAATAACAACGGAAACTTAAGCAGTTGCTTCAGTTTGTGCTGCAGACTTGTTGTAAGCTTTTGCTAATGAAGCAACGCGATCTGAAGGTTGTGCACCTTTTGCGATCCACGCATTGTACGCTTCCATGTTTAGGCGTACTGCTTCTTCAGACTCTTTAGCGAGTGGGTTAAAAAAGCCGATGTTTTCAATGTAGCGACCGTCACGCGCGCGGCGTTGATCAGCAACAACTACTTGATAAAATGGGCGTTTCTTGGCACCGCCCCGTGCTAAACGAATAACAACCATGTGAATTCTCTCTTTCGCAGGTATACCAAAAAGGGCATAATTATATCACAGTCTTGATTTATTGAAAACATAAACTGTGCTTATTTAATTATTTATTAACAATAGCTTAAATACCCGTCTATGTAAAACATAATCGAGCATAACCGTACGTTTTATACAATTATTAAGGACTCTCTATTTTAATCAGTTACTAAAATATACCGCGCTTTAGATTTGGTATTATTAAAATATTGGAGAGGCACATAACAAACTGCTTAAATGAATAGCGTCACAGTAAGATTCATCGATTATGCTATTCTATGGTGTGTTGAAATAGACTGGCACACCCTACTCTCAGCCGCCATGTTTAGAAATAACCTGCTCTTTCTCCAAAATACAATTGCGGCTTAACTCAAAACCAAATTTAATCAGACATTTTCTTAATCTGCTGGATTTATATGATTACTCCAAACTCAAAGCCCCGTCGCAAAGGTTGGCTGCCACGTTCTTATTCCAATACTTGGCTGACAACCTTGATGGTCGCTTTTATTGTTCTCATAAGTGTGAGTTTGTCGATTTTATTCTTTTGGCGCAGTCTTTATCTGCCAGAACTCAAAAACCATGCGCGTTATTTGACAAGTGAGCTGCGATTAATCAATAGTGTAAATAAAGACTGGCAATATCGTCCTGATATCCGCCAATGGGTGTATCAACATTCTCATGTCGTGGTGGTGAACAACCCCAGTGACTTTCCAGAGGTGGCTGACAAAGCATTTGTGAGCTTCTTTACTGATGTGCTGCAGTATGAGATTGGTGCACAGCTGGGTCGACCTGTCGAAGTTTATTTCAAGTTCAAACCAACACCGCAGCTTTGGGTACAAGACAGCCGCGATGACAGTTTCTGGATTCGTGAGCCAGTGGTTTATTACTCGCAGTACAGCCCAACATTGCTCATATTGTTTTTGATTGGTTTGCCTATCTTATCGCTGCTAACGATTATTTTGTTAGCTAGGCAATTGAACCGCCCTTTACGTTATCTACAACGTGCAGCGACTAACTATATTCGTCTGGGTCATGCGACCACACTGCCAACGCAAAAAGGCCCTACCGAGATACGTCAAGTAAACATGGCTTTCAACCGTCTATTTACAACATTAAATCAAGCCCAAAAAGAGCGAACCATCATGCTCGCTGGTATCTCACATGACTTGCGTACGCCATTGACTCGTATGCGTTTGACTGCTGAGATGCTACCAGATGATTTTTTTCGTGAAGGGCTAATTTACGACATTGAGGATATGGATGCGATTTTGGAGCAGTTCATCTCATTTATGAAAGACGGCTCCGATGAGCCAGTTAGCTTGACCAATTTGGACACGATATTTAATGAGATCATGGTGCAGTTCGCACCCATGAAGTTCGTTTATCAATCAGAGTGTCACAAGGTCATTCCTGTACGCCCCTTATCCATCAAGCGTCTCATCATCAACCTGATCAATAACGCCAATCGTTATGGCAAACCGCCGATTTATCTATCAGCCACGGTGATACCAACATTTATAGAAACGGTTGAAGAAGAAGATAGCGATGTCGTCAGTGAGAACGTTGTCAATAAAGAAGCACAAGAGCAACTGATGATTTGTGTGCGTGACTGCGGTGACGGTGTGGCAGAGGATCAATTGGAGCGTATCATGCAGCCATTTGAGCGTGGGGAGACCGCACGTACTACCCAAGGTAGCGGTCTAGGACTAGCCATTGTAGACCGCATTGCACGATTACATCATGGCACAGTTGAGGCCATCAATCATCCCGATGGTGGGTTGCAAGTATGTGTGCGTATACCTCTACTCTCTAAAGTTGCTGGAGACAATACTTTGGCTGCTGATGCAGTCGATGACACATCTACAGTCGATAGTATTACATCGAATGCAGACAACTCTTAACACTATAGCTCAGACAAACCCTGCGTGGATAAATTAATCTTTGCTACCAATGATAGGCGGAATATATTCAGCACTATTAGTAAATGCTAATGGCTGAGTAATTTCTTCTTTGGCTGTCTTTAGCGTTTGGGTTGTTGATGGCTGCTTTAGAAACAAGTAGTAACCCAGCGTAATCGCATTCAATAGCACCAAGCCACCAAATAAATATGGCATCCTTTGCCTCCTGTATTGTCAAACTATCCTAGAATAAGCTGCTGCAAGCATGACACCTGATTATCAAAATATTGGTAATCAGGTTCGTTTAATGATGACAACTTTTTACTTGTCATCATTGTTCAGCATTGTTATTTAGTATCAAAATCGCGTTCGCTTTTTTCTTGCGTCAATTCATCAGCAGCCAAAACTTGTGTCAATGGTTTGATAGGCCATGTCATTACGAATCTTGCGCCGCCAAGTTCTCGGCTCTCATCTACTTTCATACTACCATTAAACCAAAAGGCAATGCGCGATACAATAGACAGACCTAGGCCGTAGCCGCCTGATGCTCGTGTACGGCTATCATCCAAGCGCGAAAACGGTATAAATACTTTTTCACGATCAGCCTCAGGAATACCATGACCGTCGTCTTCGACGCTAACGAAAGCATTGCCCTTCTTAACACCAGCACTCACGATAATAGTAGTTTCAGCATAACGTAAAGCATTACCTGCAAGATTCTGAATCACACGGTGCAGATAGCGTCGATCAGCAATCGCGGTTACTTTCGCATTTGGCAAGTTGGTCACTATTTTAATCGGCTTACCTAGTGCATTGGTCTCACGCTCAATCTGCTGTAGCAGCTCTCTGAGATTTACTGGTTCTAAATCTAATTTTGGCGAGCCCTCTTCGAGCTTGGCATAAGTTAAAATCTCATCAATCAAGCCATTCAGTGATTCGATATCTTCATCGATATAGTCACGCTGCATAAAGCGTGAATCTTCGTCATCAGTATCAGCCAGCATATCTACCGCAAATCGAATACGAGCAACTGGCGTACGAAGCTCATGTGATACGGCTCGCGTGAGCTCTCGTTGCGACTCAATCAAACGCTTTATATGTGACGTCATTGCGTTAAAGGTGGCTGATAGACGTGCGATCTCATCTTGACCAATGACTTGTACTTGAATATCAAGGTTGCCTTTACTCACCTCATTAACACCAACTTGAATCAGCTGTAGCTTGCGCTCAAGTGGGAAAATGAGCGCATAAACACCCAAACTGATTAAAAACATACTAATCAGGATCATACTAATAATCAAATTAAGTGGAAACCAGTTAAATAAGGGTACAGGGCCTATCAAGACTGCCATATCATTGATTTCAGACGGAACCACTATCTTGATGGCCGAGCTACTGGTACTACTATTAGGGTCTTGTAATGAGATGACCACTTCATCGCGGCGTAGGCGTGACATTTGATCTGAATCTAAATCGAGCGTGTTAACAGGCACAAATGCCAGAGGAAAAGAAAATTTCTCCTCAAGTTCGGCCAAGCGTGCACGTTTATCAGACAAGGTGACTTCATAAGACAAATCGTCCAATAAAAAGACCGCAATTGCTCTGACTTGCTGCTCCGTAACCTCCGATATCCGTGCTGTTAGGACATTCTCATTATCCGGCAAGCGATAATAAACATCTGCATACACAGGCTGTTCGACATAACGCACAACGGTATTGTCATTTTCAAAACGTCTCAGCTCGCTTGCGGTAAAATCTATGTCATCAATAGGTATGATTTTAAAATTTGCCCCGAACAAACTACTTGCATCAGACAACCAGTATTCACGCTCTTCTGCAGTGTTTTGGTGAGAAATACCTTCACTCACTAGATGAAAAGCGCCCATTGCCATGTTTTCACGGTAGGACTGTACACGCTCTTTATTGATAGTACCCATCAATAACTGCGCAAACAATGCTACGCACAAACAGACTATGAGTAGTCCAGCATAGATACGAACAAAAATACTGTGTTTTAAAGAAGAGACTAATGACATACGTGCCGTGACCAACTTAATGAATAAAAACTGCTGATATCTTATAGCCTGTGAGCACTGCTATATTACTAATATCAAGCTCTGTAGAATAGAATGATTAAACGCCAAATAATATACTCAAGTTCATATACCATTATGTTCCATAAAAAACGTGCAAATAGTTTATGTATTTAATCAGCGTCTATAATAATTGCTTAATTAAACCACATAACACCGCATTTAAGTTTAAAAATTAAAA
>AYSL01003373.1_pt1 | contig 11039 bp, 12 predicted proteins | sample 596161 | NCBI WGS metagenome assembly AYSL01 (sample SAMN02402864, study PRJNA223357) | marine sediment metagenome | biome: ENVO:00000447; isolation source: marine sediment samples in the proximity of a phosphate-oil terminal | place: Indian Ocean: Red Sea, Aqaba Gulf | collected 2011-05-20 | depth... | reverse complement strand
AGGTGGGAAAAGTGGGGAAAATAGCCCTAAAGACTTCGCTTCCTCTACGAGTGCCATAATATCCATTTCCGCTAATTCAAACAGATGGTCGAATTCCGGTAAGATATAATAAAGAGGCTGCATAATATCGATACGATAAGGTGTTCTTAATGCATCAATAGCATTGAGCGGGTTACGCAGAGGTATGTCGCTGTCTAACGCATATATTGTCTCGCCAGGAGAAGATAAGATGCCTCCACCGTATATCTTCAATTCATCTTTGGCTCTCACCAATCCAAACTCTACGGTGAACCAATAAAGACGAGCAAGATAAACTCGGTCTTCTTTGCTGGCAGCAAGGCCCAACTTTCCGTAAGTGTGAGTAAAATGAGCAAATGCAGGATTGGTTAGTAGCGGACAATGACCGAAAACTTCATGGAAAATATCCGGCTCCTGCAAATAATCGAATTCTTCTCTGGTGCGAATAAAGGTGGCAACAGGAAATTGCTTATTCGCCAGTAATCTGAAAAATTCGCCAAAATTAATTAACGCAGGCACTTCAGCTGTTTGCCAACCCGTTTTCTCCATCAGTACTTTGTTGATGTCGGGTAGCTGAGGGATTTCCTTTTCATTTAACTTCAACAAATCAAGCCCGTCCAAGTATTCTTGGCACGCTCTTTCTTTCACCAGCGGTATTTGTCTCGCATAGAGTTCAGACCAAATTTGGTTCTCTTCGTCTGACCAATGGATAATGCCATTCTCGTCAGATTGTCTCGACTGGTATTGCGTTGATTTTGGCATAACTTCTGTAACCAATAAGAGTTGAAAAACTTGTCTATCAGTCTAATGAAATTCGCGACGTCGAAAAGTGTAAGCCCTTACGAGCGACTCGATTTTGCTGTAACAGGAATTTTACAAAACCAAGTAAACGCATTGTTTTATATAACAAAAAGCCGCTCATTACGAGCGGCTTCATTCAAGTTTGCTTGGTGCGCCATCGCCAATTAAAGACGGCTAATTTCTTTATTGAGTTGATATTCGCGAGACGTTACATAAGTTTCCATTTTACGAAGTCGAACTTCTGCTTTTTCAAAACGATTGCGAATATCGTGAAACGCTTGTTTTGGTGGCTCGCCCGCCTGCCAAACTTTCGTTTTCACTTCCACTTTTGGGCTTTTTACCTGACCACCGTTGGGATTTGTCCATCCCTTACCTTTTGAGAAAACAGGTTGCGTTGGCGCATTTTTTAACCCAACACGGTTTTTTATCGAGAATGAACCAAGCTGCAATGTATGCAACAAAGATGAAAGGTCCGGCTAACAAGAAGAAACCTGTTACAACTAAAATCCTTACTAACCAAGTTTCTAAGCCGAAATATTCAGCTACACCCGAGCACACGCCTGCAATTCTTGCATTTTCTGGGTTGCGATAGAGCTGCTTACCGTTTCTCATGCTCTATTCCTCCACTCAGGTGCCTCGCTGTCTAAAATGGCCTCTAGAGTTTCAATGCGTTCGCTCATTTTCTCGGCTTTCTCGGCTAAGTCTTGCAAAGATGCGTGCTCTTCTGCACTCAATCCCCTGATTCACTTGCTTCTTGCTTCGATAGTGTAATATTAGCCAAATTGGAGCAACGAATATTGAAAACACCACAAGGGGCATCACCAACATTGCAATCGTACCTTCATCCATCTCAATCTCTCCTACAAACTCTGATGTAATTACCCTCCTTCCGATTTCACATCCGGAGGGTACACCCTATTCTTATTATTCTGATTTTTCGGTGCTTGTGTTTGCACCTTTTACTTTCGCTTTAAGCGCAGCAAGTTCGTCTTCAACTTTGTCACTGGCCTCTAGTTCAGCAAACTCATCCTGTAACGTTTTCTTACCTAGATCGTAAGCTTCAACCTGCGACTCAAGGTCATCGATTTTACGCTCATATTGCTCAAAGCGTCCCATCGCATTATCTACTTTAGTGCTATCCAGCGTCTTTTTCACTTCAAGACGAGAGCTTGCAGTTTTCTGGCGCATAATAATCGCTTTTTGGCGACTCTTCGCATCCGCTAGCTTTTCTTGAAGCTGACCAATTTCATCCTGAAGTTTGCTGATTTGCTCATCAACAATAGCCAGCTCTTTACTTAACGCTTCAGCAGCTTCTGCAGACTTCTTCTTTTCCTGCAGCGCAGCACGCGCCAAGTCTTCTCTGTCTTTGCTCAAAGCAAGCTCAGCTTTGGCTTCCCAGTCACTTGCATCGCTTTCATACTTTGCAATTTGATTAACAATTTCTTTTTTGTTGGCTAAGGTCTTTGCTGATGCTGAGCGCACCTCAACCAATGTGTCTTCCATTTCCTGAATGATTAATCTAACCATTTTCTCAGGATCTTCCGCCTTATCTAAAAGCGCATTAATATTCGAATTCACAATATCTGTAAAACGCGAGAAGATACCCATAATAATTACCTCTTGCTAAAAATGGTAAGTGTTTAAAAAACACCACACTTGATAAATAGGTTACTCTTGGTATTAGTTGCATTCAATATGCTTGCCAACTTTATAACTGTGCTAACCTGCTATTTTTCATACACTTTTTATAAGTTTAAATAATACTCGTTTCTCAATATGTTTTGTTCTACACTATTAATTGGTCGAAATGACTAACTTTTGAGGGATTTAATGAGTAGGTATCGACAGCAAGACAATTTACTTGGCCAAGCGAATAGTTTTCTAGAAGTTTTAGAGCAAATTTCACAAATTGCACCGCTAGATAAACCTGTGCTGGTAATTGGTGAGCGAGGCACAGGTAAAGAGCTTATTGCCGCGCGACTTCACTTCTTATCTAAGCGCTGGGATCAAAACTATATTAAGCTTAATTGTGCTGCCTTAAGTGAAAGCCTATTGGAGAGTGAATTATTCGGTTATGAAGCAGGTGCGTTCACCGGTGCCTCAAAACGCCGCGAAGGTCGCTTTGAAGTGGCCCACAACGGCACCTTATTTCTTGATGAACTGGCTAATACTTCTGGCCTTATTCAGGAGAAGCTACTGCGCGTTGTCGAATATGGCGAATTTGAGCGCGTTGGCGGAAGCAAGTCAGTAAAAACTGACGTACGCCTTATTGCAGCTACAAACGAAGACTTACCCGCGCTTGCCGATGCAGGTGAATTTCGTGCAGACTTACTCGACCGACTTGCCTTTGACGTAATTACCATTCCTCCGCTACGCGAGCGTAGGGAAGATATCATGATGTTGGCAGAAAACTTTGCTATTAATATGGCCCGTGAAATGGAAATGGAATTATTCAGCGGCTTTACAGAGAAGGCAAAGCGGACCCTTCTTGATTACGATTGGCCAGGCAATATACGTGAACTAAGAACGTGGTCGAACGTGCAGTATATCGAACAAATAACCCTCATCTGCCCGTACATGAAATCGTTCTTGACCCCTTTGAGTCAGCTTATCGCCCTAAAGGTAGAGTGAAGACCAATGACAGAGTGAATACGTCCGACTCACCCGTTACTCAATCCCCTTCAGAGGCCGCTGCCACCAATGAACGCATTGAAAGTGCAGACATTACGCCACTGGCACCAGTGAAAAAGCCAAGAAATTGTTGAATATCCCATAGATTTGAAAGAACGTTCTCAACAACATGAGATAGATATGATAAAACAGGCACTTGCTGACAGTCAGTTTAATCAGAAGAAGACTGCTGAAAAATTGAGCCTGACGTATCATCAGCTGCGAGGCTATCTCAAAAAATATAACTTACTAGATTCTTCCGCGGAAAGCGTCGAGGCGTAAAGCATGTCCCATGGTTTGGTAAAGCGTTTGTCATTATGTATATGTACAGCGCTTCTTGTTGCATCCTGTGCTAAGCAGAACAAACAAGCGTTTTACAATACGGGTATTATATACTGCTCTGAAAGCAATCCAGTTACCTTCAATCCGCAGCTAGATACATCAAGTACAACGTCAGATGCATCTTCACACCAACTCTACGACAGACTGCTTGATTTCGACCCTGAGTCTGGCCGCATCGTGCCTAGTTTGGCGAGTAGCTGGTTAGTGAGTGATGACGGTCTTACCTACGCTTTTCAACTGAGAAAGGATGTATGGTTTCACAATACGCGCTACTTCACGCCAACACGAAACTTTAACGCCGACGATGTTATCTTCAGTATAGACAGATGGCGCCTACGCTCCCATCCATACCATTACGTATCTGGTGGGCGCTATCCCTACTTCGAAAGCATAGGCCTTGCACAAAATATCGCGTCGGTAGAGCGCGTAAACGGCTACCGCGTTGAAATTACACTTAAGCGCAGGGATAGCTCATTTTTGGCAAATCTAGCAACCGATTTCGCCGTTATCTTATCAGAAGAATATGCTAACCAGCTGGCACAGACCGGCACGCCGGGCAAAATCGATGAGCTTCCAGTAGGTACTGGCCCCTTTAAATTCGATAGCTATCGCAAAGATCATTTCATTAAGTTCCTGCGCCACGACAACTATTGGCGTGACCAAATGGAAGATGCGCCTACGAGTGATGAAGTCCTAAGCGATAACAATACTGTAGAGAGTGCCAACCAAGAAGTTGAAAATGGCCAAGGTGGCGAAGATACTGTTCAAGATGGTACAGCACAAAACGGTGACGAAACGCGCCCTGTTGTAGAGCAGCTTATATTTGACATTACGCCAAGAAGCTCACTGAGACTGGCTAAATTAATGACAGGTGAATGTGACGCTACCGCTTTTCCTGCACAGACTGAACTTGAAGTGATTCGGGCAAAAGAAGATCTGACGCTAGCGGAAAAACCAGGACTAAACATTGGATTTTGGGCGTTTAACACTCAACGCCCTCCTTTTGATAACCCAGATGTAAGACGTGCGCTAGCGGCCGCAATCGATAAGAACACATTGCTAGAAGCGGTGTATTTTGACAGTGCTACTAGAGCTAAGACCCTGCTGCCTGCGGCAAGCTGGGCGTTTCAAAATGACGCAGACGATACCGCCTACAATCCAGTTCTAGCGCGCAAATTATTAGCTGACGCCGGTGTTAAGGCCGGCTTTTCTATGACGATATGGGCTATGCCTGTTGAACGCTCTTACAATCCTAACGCAACAAAGATGGCCGAGCTCATTCAGCGTTATTTGCGTGATGTAGGCGTAGAAGCAACCATTGTCAGTTACGATTGGACTACCTTCAGACGCCATCTTCAGGAAGGCCTGCACGACTCGGTATTAATTGGTTGGTCTGCAGACAACGGAGACCCAGATAACTTCTATCGTCCGCTATTGAGCTGTGGCGCTATACCCTCAGGTACAAATCGTGCCATGTGGTGCAGTGAAGACTATGATAAGTTACTCAACGACGCTCTTCAGACAGATGATATTGAAGAGCGCACAGCCATATACCGGCAAGTTAACCGATTATTATACGAACGCCTTCCTCTTGTTCCCATCGCACATGCCTATCGCTATCAGGCATACAGGAATGAACTAGAAGGAATGACCATTAATCCCTTTGGCGGTGTACGCTTTGGTGGAGTAAAAAAAGCACTGTGATCCAGATCCTCGTAAGATACTGCACTTTATTTATATTAACGCTTTTGGTGTTAGCGATTATGTCGTTTTCACTCGCCTACCTTTTTCCAGGCGATACACTTGAAAACCTAACAGGACTCGTGCCGCAAAATGAAATTCAACGCGCGGCATTGGAGCGGCAATTTAAACTAGATCAGCCCTATATTTTCCAGTTTTTCTATTATGTAGGCAATTTGCTCACTGGTGACTGGGGATACAGCTTTACGTCAGGCCTGCCGTTAAGAGAAGAGGTAGGTATTGCGATGCCAGCCACAATAGAACTGGCAACCTATGCCATGTTGATGGCGTTATTCATTGGAATACCGCTTGGTTATTATGCGGGGATTCGCAGCTATTCAACGTCTGATCACCTAATAAATAGTGCAAGTATAACGACCTATTCTTTTCCTGTTTTTTGGTTTGCGCTCCTGCTTATATTGGTTTTCAGTTTGCAGCTAGACGCTGCACCGCTGTCGGGTCGTATCAGTTTGCTTTATAACATCGAACCCGTGTCAGGCTTTATTCTCATTGATATTTTATTGTCTGACGTAGAAAACAAGACCTTAGCCTTCAAAGATGCGTTATCGCACTTAGCATTACCTACGTTTGCCATTGGTGCTATCGCCACCGCTTCGATGATACGTATAACAAGACGTTCTGTTATAGACGTGAAACACCGCCCCTATATCGCTGCAGCAATATCTAGAGGCCTTTCAAGTTGGCAGATATTCTTTCGTCATATTCTGCGCAACGCGTTACTGCCCATTTTACCGCTAATGGCGATACAAATTACGACATTAATAACGAACGCGATGATTGTCGAAACCTTGTTTTCTTGGCCGGGGATCGGTAATTGGCTGATTCAAGCTATTTATCAGCGAGATTACCCTGCCCTTAGAATTGGTATGATGGCAGTATCCACGGTAGTAATTACACTCACGATTCTCGTTGATTTGTTTAACCGAATGATTGACCCAAGCAGAGAGAAATACGAACGTGCCACAGTTTAGTTTATACGACGAAGAATTCCATCCGTCGCCGTGGCAACGGACTTGGGCATCATTTAAAGCGAGCCACATCGCCATGCTTGGCCTGACTATGCTGGCTTTGTTTGTTATGTGTGCGCTGTTCGCACCAATCATCACTCCCTATGATGCCGTGGAACAAAATATCGACGGACTGTTAATACCGCCTAGCTGGTTAGCTAATGGCTCTATATCGCACCTTTTCGGTACTGATGCGTTGGGTAGAGACCTATTTACCCGCATAATTTATGGGTGTCGCATCACATTGGGTTCCGCATTCATTACTGTTGTGCTGGCCATGTTAGTCGGCGTTAGCCTTGGGACCTTCGCTGGCATGCTGCGAGGTGTTCGCTCAAGTATCGTCAACCACTTACTCGATGCACTTATGGCCATTCCCACGCTACTTATTGCGATTATTATCGTTGCAATATTGGGTACCGGTTTGGTTAACAGCATGTGGGCAATTACCCTTGCGCTTATTCCACAGTTTGTGCACCACACAAGAAGTTTTGTACGCGCCGAAATGAAAAAAGAATATATAGTGGCGTCTAAATTGGACGGTGCCAGTAGATGGCAACTTTTTGCTCATTCTATACTACCCAACATGACCGAAATGCTGGTTGTACAGGGCACGCTTGCACTTTCTATTGCAGTTATCGACATATCTGCACTTGGCTTTCTGAATTTAGGCGCACAGTCACCGCTTCCTGAACTTGGCGTTATTCTAGCTGATGGGCTAGATGTTGCTTATCTAGCACCGTGGAACGTTGCCGTCCCCGGCATGGCAATATTCTTCATGGTGCTATCTATCAATATTGTGGGTGACGGTTTGCGTTCAGCACTTAGAAAAAGAGTGAGTCATTAATATGCCAATGCTTGATATTAAAAACCTCACCTTGGAAATGCAGAGCAGCGATGGCGCAATTAAAGCGTTGGACAAGGTTAACCTGTCGGTTAGCAGCGGGGAAATTCGCGCACTGGTAGGAGAGTCAGGCTCAGGCAAAAGCTTGATCGTGTCCGCCATTTGCGGAGCCCTTCCTAGCCAATGGAATTTAACGGCTGACCGCATGAGTTGGAATGGTGAAAACCTGCTGAGTATGTCTGTGCAGCAGCGTCGTGAGGTTATGCGTCGAGAAATAGCGGTCGTGTTCCAAAACCCACAGGCAAGTTTAGACCCATCGGCAACGCTTGGAGAGCAGTTGGAAGAGAGCATTCCCGATGAATTTGTTGAAGGGAGCTGGTTCTGGCAACGAGCACAACATCGCAAAAAGATCGCGATAAGCACCGTTCACAAAGTAGGAATAAAGCACCACAAGCATTATTTAAGCGCTTTTCCTCATCAAATACCGGCTGACATAGGTCAAAAATTCATGATTGCGATGGCCTTGGTTTCACAGCCTAAATTGCTCATCGCCGATGACCCAACTCGGGGAATGGAGCCTACAACAAAAACACAAATTCTGAAGCTCTTCACGCGTTTGAATCAGACCCGCTCGCTCTCGATCTTGTTTGTTAGTCACGACCTACTGGCAATTGCAAGTATGTCTCACTCTATGACGGTGTTGTATGCAGGGCAGACTGTAGAATCAGGTAGAATGAAGCACATTAAGAAGCGCCCTCTGCACCCTTACACAAAAGCATTACTAGACAGCGCGCCAAGCTTCAGAAAAGATCTGCCACCGAAATCGCTGCTACCCACGCTTGGTGGCTCTATTCCCACACTACAGCATTTACCTATTGGTTGCCGATTAGGTCCGCGCTGCCCTCGTGCACAGCGCGCCTGTGTACAAACGCCAGCCGTGCGTAAAATTCACGATCACAATTACAGCTGTCACTTCCCTCTACATATGGAGAAGCTGTAATGGATATCATGCAGGTTAAAGATCTCACGTTTATTCATAACGAAAGGAAACGTTGGCTAAAACGTCCTGAAGTATTTTCAACTTGGTCCAGTGAACTTAAGCGTAAAGCGCGGTGAAACCATTGCAATTATTGGTGAAAACCGCTCAGGTAAATCCTTGTTGGCTAAGCTCTTGGTAGGTGCACTGCCTGCTGATGCAGGTGAAATTGAAATTAACACGCACAAATATTTAGCCAAATACCAGTCTAAAGATAGCCAGCAAAAACGTACCCATGACATTCGTATGATCTTGCAGCATAGCTCCGAGTCGATGAATCCATCGGTTCCTGTGGGAAAAATTTTGGATGAGCCATTGCGTTTGAATACAGGCCTAAGCGAAGCAGAACGCAAACCAATTATAGAAGATATGTTGGTGAAGGTAGGCCTCTTGCGCGAACACTATTACTTTTATCGACATATGCTTTCTGATGGACAGCAGCAGCGCGTAGCGCTAGCCAGAGCCATTGTGTTAAAGCCCAAAGTGTTGGTGGCTGACGAACCCTTTGCAGCGTTAGACCCTTCCATTCGTTCGCAAACGGTGAATCTTATATTGAAGCTTCAGCAAGAACTTGGCTTGGCGTTTATCTTTATTAGTCACAACTTGGGTATTGTACGACACATTGCAGACAGGATTATTGTTATGGAAGGCGGTGAAATTGTAGAAGAAGGCAAGACCGAAACTATCTTTAGGTGGCCCCAGCATACGCGCACTAAGAAACTCGTTACCGCATACCAATCTCTGGTGCCACAAAACACAATTCGAGAATAAAGAGCTTATCGTTTAGGTGCTGTTTTCTTTGAGAAGCGCACTTACGTACCGAACTGGCACGCTCTACTCGTCACAAAAAGAAAACCCTAGAAAGCCTTTTTTTGAATAAACGCCATGCAATAAAAAAGGGGCAAATAAATTGCCCCTTGTACAGCAATGCATTTGTGCTTTCTAGCCAACCAGAGCCAATAGAATACCTGCGGCAACCGCACTACCTAGCACACCAGCCACGTTAGGCCCCATTGCATGCATAAGTAAGAAGTTATGAGGGTTTGCTTCTAGCCCAACTTTGTTCACCACTCTGGCTGCCATCGGCACAGCAGAGACGCCAGCTGCGCCAATCAGTGGATTTATACTGCCACCAGACAGCTTACTCATTAGCTTGGCCATGAGTACGCCTGCGGCAGTGCCTATACCAAACGCGATAGCCCCAAGCCCCAAAATACCTAAAGTCTCGACCGTAAGGAATGCTTCAGCTGATAACTTTGATCCTACTGCTAAACCAAGGAAAATGGTGACCGTATTGATGAGCTCGTTTTGGGCTGTTTTGCTCAATCTGTCTACCACGCCACACTCTTTCATTAAGTTACCGAAGCAGAACATGCCGACAAGCGGCGTTGCGGCCGGTAAAAACAAGATAGTCATAAACAGCACAGCAAGCGGGAAAATAATCTTCTCTCGCTTTGACACAGGTCGTAGTTGACCCATTTTTATCTCGCGCTCTTCTTTTGTGGTCAGCGCTTTCATGATAGGTGGCTGGATAATAGGCACCAACGCCATATAAGAGTATGCAGCGACTGCAATCGCACCAAGCAAATCAGGCGCAAGCCGTGAGGCGAGGAAAATGGCAGTAGGCCCATCCGCGCCACCTATGATAGCAATGGCGCTCGCGTCCTTTAACGTAAACTCAAAGCCAGGTATTAGGTTTAGCGCTATAGCGCCAAACAAGGTAGCAAAAATACCGAACTGCGCAGCTGCACCAAGTAACAACATTTTAGGGTTAGCAATAAGCGCACTGAAATCAGTCATTGCGCCTACGCCCATAAAGATGAGCAGAGGAAATACCCCTGTATCTATGCCGATTTTGTATATGTAGTGCAGCAACCCACCCGCTTCTGAAAAACCAGCAATAGGGATGTTAGTAAGCAATGCACCAAAACCAATGGGCAGTAAAAGCAATGGCTCAAACTTTTTAACAATGGCCAAGTACAACAAGCCGAAACCCACTGCCATCATTATAAGCTGGCCGGCTTCAAAGTGCGCAAGCGCGGTACTATCCCAAAGTACCATTAACTTATCCATGTACTACCCCAATAAGATTAACGGTTGACCACTGGTTACGGCATCGCCTTCACTAACAGTAATGTCGGTGACCGTACCGGTGTATGCGGAGCGGATCTCTGTCTCCATTTTCATGGCTTCAAGATCATCACCACATCGCCTTCTGACACGCTGTCGCCGTTTCTCACCAAGACTTTGAAGACGTTACCTGCAAGCGGTGCATCAATAGACTGAGAAGCGGTAGAGTCTGATGGCGCAGCGCTATTGGTTTGAGGCTGTGCTTGCGTCTGAGAGCCACTAGCAGGTGTAACGCTCGTCAGCGTACCTGAAGGTGCCACTTCTACGCGATACACTCTTCCATCTACGTTTACGTCGTAAGTTTCACTCGCGGTAGCCCCTTGTGAGTTTGACTTGGCTTCAGCAGGCTTAGGCGCACTCGAGCTTTGCGACTCTTGCGCGCTAGGTGCAGGTTCAAACGCATCAGGGTTGCCGCGGTTTTCGATAAACTTTA
>AYSL01003484.1_pt1 | contig 11055 bp, 11 predicted proteins | sample 596161 | NCBI WGS metagenome assembly AYSL01 (sample SAMN02402864, study PRJNA223357) | marine sediment metagenome | biome: ENVO:00000447; isolation source: marine sediment samples in the proximity of a phosphate-oil terminal | place: Indian Ocean: Red Sea, Aqaba Gulf | collected 2011-05-20 | depth... | reverse complement strand
ATATTGAATAATTATCAACGTAATGTTGTTAATTGATTAGGTATAAACCTTAATAAGTGTGGAAAAAACACAGACAAAATGCCATCGCAGTATGACTCATTAATGTATTATTACATCCAAAATAGGCTGGCCATATTCCACACCGATCCCATCCTCAACCCCTATAGCACTGACGATACCGTCATGCTCGCTCACGACAGGGAGCAGGCGCGTCAGCTCTTCAATAAAGCAAACGGTTTGACCTTTTTCAATACGATCGCCTTTTTTCACGAGGTTATCCGTCACGGCGTCAGCACTTAGATGCACGATACCCACATGTGTGGCACGCACTTGCGCAGACTCATTGCTATCATTTTCAGCGAGGTTGTCACCGTTGTCTGCTTTCAAGCTGTGGACGATGGCGCTGCGAATAAATAGCATTGACCACTTTGATTGACTGACTACCCTCTACGACCGTCATTTCATGCAATTGACTACGCTCGAAGAGCTTGACCACTCGCTCGACTTGTTCGATATCCATCATATTCTCCTTATATTATATTTTTTATTCGATACTGTTTTTAGCTCAGCCCAATTTTTAGCTTAGCCCAAGATATTTGGCAATGGTCATGATACTGAGCACACTCATTGCAATAGCGATCAGCCAGCCAAAGGCAGCAATCCAAATAGGATGCTTATAGTTGCCAACGATGTTTTTTCGATAAGCGGCAATCAGAATAATCACCATCGCAATAGGCAAGACCAAGCCGTTCAATGTACCGACCAGTACCAGTACCTGAGCAGGCTTACCAATGGTGGCAAATACGAAGGTTGAAGTGACGATAAATCCAATAATAAAGTAGCGCTTATAGGTTTCGATAAAGGGATGGAAATTGGTCATAAACGACACTGAGGTGTAAGCAGCGCCAATGACTGAAGTCACAGATGCCGCCCAAATAACGATACCAAAGATCACTTTACCGACGTTACCTAAGATATGCTCAAAAGGTGACATCGCTGGGTTTGACGGATCTAAAGTTAGGCCTTGTGATACCACGCCCAGCACAGCAAGGAATAAAAATACCCGAATCACTGAGGCGACCAAAATACCCGTGACTGAGCTTTTGGTCACTGAACCTAGATTTTCCTCACCCGTCACGCCAGCCTCTAGCAAGCGATGCGCGCCGGAGAAAGTGATATAACCACCGACCGTACCACCGACCAAGGTCACGATGGCCACCGCATCAATTTTATCGGGCATGATAGTTTTGGTCGCCGCTTCTGCCAAAGGTGGGTCTGATTTGAATACCACATAAATGATTAAGACGATTAAGATAAAGCCCATGAGCTGAGCAAACTTATCCATTAAAGGCCCTGTCTCTCGGCCTAAAAATATCGCGACGGCAATCACACCACTAATCAGGGCACCCGTGATGGGTGAGATATTAAACATCGACTGCATGCCAAGGCCAGCACCGCCGATATTACCAATATTAAAGGCAAGCCCGCCTGCAATAATCAAAAAGGCCAGCAGATAACCGACCCCAGGAAACACCAAGTTGGCGATTTCCTGTGCGCGTTTTTTGGATACCGCTACCACGCGCCAGACATTGAGTTGAACGCCGATATCCATAATGATTGATACTAAAATAACAAAGCCAAAGCTTGCCATTAAACTTTCGGTAAAAGTAGCGGTTTGGGTTAGGAAACCCGGCCCAACCGCTGAAGTGGCCATCAAAAAGGCCGCGCCCAAAATGGCGGTATTGTGCTTTTTTAAGGTACTCATAAACATCCTTGTTTTGTACAGAACGACTGACTTGAGCCATTAACGTTCACACAGCTATCGGTCAAATGATTATTGAGCGGATATCGTGATACCCTTTCGTTCCAATTGTTTTTTGATCTCCTGCGCAAATAAAATGGCATGCTCACCATCGCCATGCAGACATATACTCTCTGCCTCAACGGGCACCACCTCACCGCAGACACTGGTCACCGTCCCTTGGGTAATCATCTGCAATACATGGTCAATAGCCGCTTGGGTATCGGTGATAAGCGCGTTATCTTTACTGCGCGAGACCAATGAGCCATCTTTTTCGTAGCTTCTGTCCGCGAACACCTCGGATATCGACACCAGCCCCTGACGTTTGGCGGCAGCAACCAAATGACCACCTGACAGCCCCATGACTTTTAAATTGGGATCAAAGCGTTTGATCTCACTGACCAAAATATCAGCGAGCGACTCATCAACAGCTGCTTGGTTATATAAAGCACCATGCGGTTTGACATAATCTAATGATACACCGACCAGATTACACAGCGCTTTGGTAGCACCAAGCTGATAGGCCATCAGCGCCCGATATACCTCTTCGCCCAAAGACTGATTGGTGCGACCAAAGTTTTCTCTATCGTCAAGCCCTGGGTGTGCTCCAACTCTAACATTGTTTTTTTTGGCCAATTGCAAGGTCGCGATCATCTCCGCATAAGAGCCTGCGTGCAGCCCGCAGCAGACATTGGCAGAGCTGACGATGGTAAGCAGTTTATCGTCTTGTCCGCAGCCTTCGGCAACGTCTGCATTCAAATCAATGTTCATAACCATACTCCTGTATCTGATCGATATAATGTTGTTGGTTTTGGCGTGCGCGGTGCGCCTGCCTGCTATCTACGAGGGTAAATTGACAGGTTTTACCAAACCTTATTTGTGCCATTAATCCGATATCTGCATCGATAACGGTAGCAATTTTAGGATAACCACCAGTAGTTTGCCCGTCCGCCATCAGCACGATTGGCTGACCTTGCGGCGGCACTTGAATCATACCCATATCGACACCGTGCGAGCTCATCTCTTTGGGCTCTGTTAACTCAAGGGATAACTCACCTGCCAAGCGATAACCCATACGGTTACTGCTGGTCTGTAGCTGCCACGATTGGGAGACAAAAGCCGTCTGTGCAGATGCTGTGAAGCAATCATACTCGCTACTTTTAATCACACGAATAGTATTAGTTGGTGCAAGAGGAGCCACACCGATGATGGGCAAGTGTGACGGTACTTTTACCTTTAACCTGTCATCCGCTTGTAAGTACCTACCGTTAAAGCCACCGAAACCAGCTTTTAAATTGGTACTACCCGATTGCAATATAGACGCAATATCAAATCCACCGTGCATGCAAAGATACGCATACATGCCCTCTATCGGACGTAGTAGCTTGAGGGTTTGCCCCGCTTTTGCATTGATGCGCCAATAACTGGGTATACGCTTGTTATCCAAATATGCCTCATAAAGCGCGCCTGTGAGACAAAAGCTGACATCTTCTTCAAACTGTATGGTCAACTCACCCATCGCCAGCTCAATTGCCGGCTCGTCACGCTCATTTTTTAGCAAAGCATTACCTGCTTGCAGCGCCCAGTGATCCATTGCGCCACTTCTACCCACGCCCATACTGCGATAACCAAAACGCCCTAGGTCCTGAATACTGGCCATACCATTGGTCGTTAAAATCTTCATTGATGCCGCCTATTGATTGATCTTCTGATTTGTCTTGTTACTCATGAATATCTATTGCGGTAAAGCACAAAGTGTCACCAGCACTGAGTAAGGTTGGCGAATCTTTGGTCAAGTCAAATAACGCGGTGTCTGTCTGACCTAATAACTGCCATCCGCCTGGGGAGGCAAAAGGATAAATGCCCGTCTGCTCCCCGCCGATACCGACCGACCCTGCAGGCACGTGCGTCCTTGGGGTAGTATGCCTTGGAAAATGTAACGACTCAGAGAGACCGCCAAGGTAAGGAAAACCGGGCTGAAAACCAATAAAATAAACGGTATAAATAGCACTAGTGTGCAGATCGACCACAGCATCGACAGACATACCCAAAGCTTCTGCCATTGCTGCTAAATCAGGACCGTATTTGCCACCATAATGCACGGGTATCTCGATATGCTTGCCGTCGATGATTTTCTCAGGCATCTCATCAAGCAGCGCGGTCATTTTGTTTTGTAGCGCTTTAAACTCATACCATGCCAGCGAATGACTAAACACACTGAGTGTATTCATACCAATAATGACTTCAATAACTTCGGGCATTTTTTCAATAATATCTGCCAGCGCCCAGCACTTTTTCTGTTTGTCTAGGCTGATAGGCTTGGGGAAAAACAACACAAGGTTGGTTTCACTGCCAATTTGCCATTGTAGGGTCATCCTTGTACGCTCCGTGGTTTTTATTATGTGTTCTGGCTATTATCTTGATAACTTGGCGTTTATATCTGTTTTATATATTTTCTTTGATCCATTTTTCTAAATAATGAATACTCATTTGACCGTCACAGAACCCTTTATCGGCAAACAAACGCTGATGCAACTCAATATTGGTATCAATACCGGTGATCTGCGCTTCTGACAATGCCCCTTGCATCTTGGTGATAGCGTGCGCTCTCGACTCATCCTGTACACATATTTTGGCAATCAAACTGTCATAAGTGGGTGGCACGGTATAATTGGACTCGATATGACTGTCCACTCTGACGCCAAAGCCTGCAGGCAGATGACAATAACTTATATGTCCTGCATTTGGTAAAAAGGTCTTTGGGTTTTCAGAATTGATGCGGCATTCAAAGGCATGACCACTGATGGTGATGTCTTGCTGCTGGTATGCTAGCGGCAGCCCTGCGGCAATCCGTATTTGCTCACGGACGATATCAACGCCTGTCACCATCTCAGTGATGGTATGCTCCACTTGCACTCGCGTATTCATCTCAATAAAGAAAAATTCGCCGTTTTCGTACAAAAACTCAAACGTTCCTGCCCCTCTATAACCCATCTGCTGGCAAGCCGTGGCACAAGCCTCGCCTATCTGTTGCCGTTGCTCATCGGTAATCCCAGGTGCAGGTGCTTCTTCAATGACCTTTTGATGGCGGCGCTGCATCGAGCAGTCACGCTCGCCCAGATAAATGGCATGACCATGGGTATCAGACAGCACTTGTATTTCGATATGGCGCGGGTGTTGTAAGTATTTTTCGAGATAAACCACAGCACTGCCAAAGTTGGCTTTGGCTTCACTCTGGGTCAAGGAGATAGCAGATAACAGATCGGCTTCTTTTTCAACGACACGCATACCGCGACCACCGCCACCGCTTGCGGCTTTGATAATGACTGGATAACCCACATCACTGGCAATCTGTATGACAGCATCAGAGTCTGTTGGCAGCGCGCCCTCAGAACCGGGCACACAAGGTACGCCAGCCGCAACCATTTGCGCTTTGGCCGCGACCTTATCACCCATGGTGCTGATATTTTCAGCCGTTGGGCCAATGAAGCAAATATCTGATGCTTCCACCAATGCCGCAAAGTCTGCATTTTCTGATAAGAACCCATAGCCGGGATGAATAGCTTCCGCCTGCGTCATTTTGGCCGCAGAGACAATCGCCCTTTGGTTCAGGTAGCTTTTTGCCGCATTAGCAGGGCCAATACAGACCTTTTCATCCGCTAAACGTACCGGTAAGGAATCTTTATCTGCTTCTGAATACACGATGACTGACCCAATACCCAGTTGTTTGCAAGCCCGAATGATACGTAATGCAATCTCGCCACGGTTAGCGATTAATATTTTGGAGAACATATATTTTCCTAAAAAAGAGAGATCAGATGTTTATTAAACCACTGCTAGTTACTTTCTAGGCTAGCTTACAGGTTCAGTGACGAACAAAGCCTGACCGTATTCGACGATATCCCCTTCTTCAATCAGAATATCTTGGATGATGCACGCCGTCTCTGCTTTGACCTCATGCATCATTTTCATTGCTTCAATGATACAAAGCGTCTGCCCGACTTCGACCTGATCGCCTATGCTGACAAACTCATCGGCATCAGGCTCAGAACGCCGATAAAACGTGCCTAACATCGGCGCTGATATGTCATTTTTTTGCGGTGTGCTTACTGTCTCTTCATTCTCATTTGCCCTATCACTGGTATTATTTTCATATTTATTATTATCACTATCGCTAGATGCAGTCTCAGCCTGTTGCTTATGGGATGCGCTGCTGACAGTGCTGGTAGAAGACTGGCTCGTATTTTGCGCAGTAGAGTGACACACAATAGCGATGCGTGCATCACCGTCGGTCACCTCTAACGATTGTATATCAGCGTTTTCTGCGATTTTTATCAGTTTCTCTAAATCATCAAAATTGATATTCATATTGGACACTATTCCTTTAGTTTTTATAAAAAGTTGGCTTGAAACAACTGGCGTAAAATCAAAACAAATATGATGGTTTATAAGACTGCTAATTCTTCATCCCTGAGGTCGCAGATAAACATATATCCCGGTGCATGAGTAATCATCAGCTCAGGGCGACTGGTCATGGCGATGCTCTGCGGCGTGACGCCGCACGCCCAAAATACGGGCACTTCGCCTGCTTTTATAATGGATGGATCACCAAATTCCGGAGAACTGATGTCTTTGATACCGATTAGGCTGGGATCGCCGATATGAATGGGTGCGCCATGCACTTGCGGAAACCTAGAAGTGGCTTGCACTGCCTTAGTGATTAACGGATAAGGTATCGGTCTCATACTGACCACCATTTTTCCGTGAAATTTTCCAGCTGGCTCTGTTTCTATATTAGTGATGTACATCGGTACATTGTGGTTATCTTCGATATGCCTGATGGGGATGGAGGCATTCAACATAGCCGTCTCAAAAGAGAAGCTACAGCCTAAAAGAAAGCAGACCAAATCATCGCGCCAATAGTCTGTTAAGTCTGATACTTCATCGACCAGTTCACCATGTTGGTATATTCGATATCTCGATAAGTCCGTCCTTAGATCAGCTCCTTTAGCCATTAGCTTAGGTTCTGCGCTACCGATATCGGTGACGTCTAACACAGGACAAGCCTTGGGATTGCGCTGTGCAAATAACAAAAAGTCATAGGCCAAATCTTTGGGCACAATGACCAAGTTGGCTTGTATGTGACCTTTGCACATACCAGAGGTAGGTTTGTCTATTTTGTTATTTCTGATCAGTGCCCTGATTTCTTGTAGCGACAAGTTCCCTATGTCTGGCATGGTTGTTCCTTTTTATGCGCCATACTAAAAAATAGTAAGCTATTGTCTGATAAAAACATTATAGCAAATATAAATTGATGTGATTGATTTGGCTTTAAACTGTTACAAAAAACACCGCGCTTTATATCGTGCTGAGCCATGCGTTAACCACTACAATGATAACGACCGCTTAATAATGACAGCGTGCAATATATGAGAGCCGTTATATGACAGCCATTATATGAAAGCCATCTCATACATATCGGTGACCTTTAGAAGCATGACCATGTTTAACTCTCATAAGCCCTTGTTATCTACAAAAATGAAATCGCTATTGTTTTCTGCCTGTCTGGTAGGTGGCGTATCACTTTTAAGCACTTATGCTCGAAAATCTGCTGAGTAAGTCATAACCTTTTTACTTTTCGCTTGTTTTAAAACCACTGTACCACTTTTATAAAGGCTCTACTATAAGAGATAATCACGCTTATGAAGACAACGAATATAAGAACGATTACTGCTTTGGTATTTGAGGACTATGAAACGCTGGATTTGTTCGGCCCTATAGAAATGTTCGGTCGCTTAAAAACCCTTTATCGTATTCAATTTGCCTCGTTAAAAGGTGGCATTATCAACAATCAGCATGGTGTGGCTTTACATACAATGAAAGTCGATGAGTTGCCATGGCATACTGATATTCTATTAATCGTCGGTGGACAAGGGACACGGCAACTGGTTCACATGCCCGCTTTTTTGACGACGCTACAACAACTATCCAAGCAGACCAAGTGGGTGCTAAGCGTATGTACAGGCAGTGCCTTACTTGCAAAAGCTGGACTGTTAGATGGCAAGCGCGCCACATCTAATAAGCGAGCATGGGCATGGGTGATTTCACAGTCTGATCAGGTTAAATGGATACCAGAGGCACGGTGGGTTATTGACGGTAAATTTTACACGTCATCGGGCGTTAGTGCGGGTATGGACATGGCCTTGGGGTTTATCGCAGACCAGCATGGGTCAGCCATGGCCCTTCAGCTTGCTAAAGATATCGAGTACCATTGGCAAGAAGACAGTCAAACGGATGATTTTTTTGACAATAGTATTCATGGTGCTTAATGCTATAGAGGCAATTGTCTTGATAACCTTGTATGTACTCAGACTTCAAAAAATCGCCCTGCATCATCAAAAAAGGTCCAAGCAATGAGCTTAGACCTTTTTTAGGTTACTAAGTGAGCGTCTGTTTAGTAGAAAAAATACTTTGAATAAAAAGATATTTTTAGCGTTTAAAAGTTCACGCTGACATCAAAGAGGTAATAACGACCCGGTTCATTGTATGTGCGAGCACCTGCATTGGTCGTCGTCCCTTCACGTTTGATTTGCTTATCAAATAGGTTTTTGACCCCAGCGCCGATAGTGATGTCGTCTGTCAGATCATAACGGGTGCTCACGTTGGCGATCGCATAGGGTTTACGATCAAGCTTGGGTGTGCTTAGAGCGTCGCCAGTCGTGACAGATATTTCAGGGGCTTCGATGGGGCCGTAGTAGCTGACACCAAGGTTGGTATTCCAGCGCGGGGTGATGTCCCAATCGACATTGGAGTTCATGGTATATTTTGGAATCAAGGACAATGGCTCACCGTTGTCTTTACGCTCTGAGCGGATATTGCCCGTCATGTTGGTCGACCAAGTGACCGTGTCTGTGACTGGCACTTTGACAAACCCTTCTAGACCTTCGATGATTGCCTCTCCTGATTTTCCCATTGAAACACAGAACGGTCAGCAGCGATACCGTCAGCGACCACGCCAACCACACCCACACGCTCTACTCCAGCGCCGATACGATTGTCATAGTCGTTGCGATAGTAAGTCAAGCCAGCGTTCAGGCCAGTATCGTCTTTATAGGTAAAGGTTAGCTCTTTGTTCCAAGAGGTCTCATGATCCAGCTCAGGATTACCCAAGACATAACAGCCCCGTTGATCAAGTGGCACGTTAGATGGGCAGCCATTACTACGCGTGTAATAGATATAGTTCGGATCCAGCTGATAGAGTGACGGCGCTTTAAACGCGCGACTGGCTCCTGCTTTTACCGACCAGTTTGGGCTAAAATTCCAAGTGGTATTAAGGCTGGGTGACCAATTGCTACCTGCCTGATCATGATAATCAAAACGCAAACCAGGAGTGATATACCAGTCAGGGGTGATTTGGTAATTGTCTTCTAAATACGCACCAACCAGATATGACTCTGTCTTTGCATCACGCTTGGATGGATCGGTTTCGGTCTCGCCAAAATCAAAACCCTCATCAAACGTCAAGGTCGACACCAGCGGATTATCCAATTGCTCACCGCGGAATTCCGCACCTGCCGTCACGGTATGACGGTCAAAGTAGACGTCCCATTCAGATTTTGCATTTAGTGTGTCATAGGTCGCCTTTGTCCAATTATACTCAGCCTCTCCTTCAGGTTGCGAGATTTCACCTTCGTAACGACCAGCGTTGCCTTCATTCAGACGCTCATTAATCGTGCGCGTATATTCTAGATAGCTATTGCTACTGGTATTCTCATAGTCACCGCGGTGGGTCAATGCCGCACCATAACGCTCCATCTTATTGGTCTCCTGACCTGCCAGCGCATTGACTAAGTCATCATTGACGGTCTGAAACTGTGAGTCGCCCGCCCAGCGGTTACTTTGATTGCTATAATTCACCTCAAACCCAACGGTATTCATCGCATCCATCGCGTATTCAAACAGCTGGCGAGCATCTATATTTTCCACCCCTTCACGCCCTGCTGCCACCGAAGCGGACGGACCGCCGCGACCATCGACAACCTGAGCATCGTCGGCATTGATATAAGGATCGTCCCCTTCGCTCTCGTGATAGCCAAGCGTGGTACGGAAGGAGAGCTTATCACTCAACGGGCCTGCCATATTGATATTGGTGCGCCAGTTTTTGCCCTCAAGATCGCTCTCTGGCATCTCATAGTGCCCTGTGACAGAGAACTCTTTTTTGTCAGGTGATTTGGTGATGATATTGACGACACCGCCCATACTACCTGAGCCATAACGAGCGGCAGCTGGACCACGCAACACTTCGATGCGATCAATGGCGCTTGGTGGTACCCATTGTGAGTCGCCGCGCGTATCTTGCTCGCTGCCACGACCCGGACGCACCGCGTTACGTGACGTCACTGGACGACCATCGATCAGAATAAGCGTATTGTTTGGCCCCATACCGCGCAGATCGATTTGACGCTGATTGCCACGTTGACCCGAAGTGGACGACCCTGACAGGTTCACACCCGGCATTTTGCGCACGATCTCTGAGATATCATTAGACAACGAAGCCTTCTCAATCGCCTCTTCACCAATCACTGATAGACCCGGCGCTTGTACCAACTCATCCCTAGCGGCACGTACGACAATGGTATCTAGCGTGGTACTGGGTAGCGCTGCTTGTTCATCAAGGCTTTGTTTATCAAGGCTTTGCTCATCATTGGTTTGTGTCACGTCATTCTCAGCAGCAACAGCAGTCGTGCTAAGGATAGAGGCAATGGCAATGCTTAATAGGGCTTGACTGGTTGCTAAGCGTGGCAGCTTTTGTGAACGAAAATGATTTTTATCATTAGAAGGTGTTGATAGTATCGGCATAAATCACAATCCTGAAAGTACTTGGTTTTATCAATATCGTCAGCGTTACCAAAAAAAGGCTTTTACAGCGCATTGACTACGCTTGTCAAAAAGCTAAAACGAGCTGCCTTTATTTCAATTGATATAAGCCCAATGGCTAATGTATTGATATAGATCACATCTCAAAAGCAGCGACAGTAAATATGGTTCGCTACTTAGTAATAAAGCATGCACACTTTAGCAACATTATAAAAATAATACAAACAATAATGAAAATTATTATCATTTACATTAACTAGAAACATTTTAGATGAAAAATCAACGCTGCTATCCAAGGTCAATAGAACGCACGACTTTACTATCGGTGAAGCAACAGCGTAAGATGACTGACGAGAGAATATTGATAATCGCCGAAA
>AYSL01003264.1_pt1 | contig 11195 bp, 10 predicted proteins | sample 596161 | NCBI WGS metagenome assembly AYSL01 (sample SAMN02402864, study PRJNA223357) | marine sediment metagenome | biome: ENVO:00000447; isolation source: marine sediment samples in the proximity of a phosphate-oil terminal | place: Indian Ocean: Red Sea, Aqaba Gulf | collected 2011-05-20 | depth... | reverse complement strand
AAAGCCTAATCTTTCGGTCATTATCGTAAGTTCCTACGAGCCAAAAGGTAAGTTTGAGTGCGAAGCATTTTGGGCAAGCCGCATAGAATTCAAGGAAATTTTGAAAAAGGGATTGACCCTAAGCGAGTAAAACTGACTTATTCTTCAATTGAAGACATGCAAGGCCGCAAGGCATACAAGCGCATCCACTCCAAAGTGATGACCATTGATAACAAATACCTTGTTATCGGGTCATCAAACTTGAGTAATCGCTCAATGACGCTAGACACCGAAATCGACACGGTGCTGTTTGGTAACACCAAAGACAATCAGGCGTGTATTGAGCAAGTGAGAAACGACTTACTCGCAGAGCACTCGGGGCGTGATATTGATGCAATGCCAGCGTTATTCAACAATGAATATCCGGTTGAAGCATTAATGCAGGATCAGATAGCACACGGCTACGTACTTACCGAAGTTCGCGATGAGGTGTTTACCGAACAATCCGTTAAGAATGTGTTCAGAGCGTTATCTGACCCTGAAGAACCCCTTATTTCGGTGCCAACCTTTGATGGAGCTGCTATGCCTGCACGTAACCCAAGACGTCGCAGTATTATGATTTTGATTGGTCTTGCCATCATTGCTGTTCTTGGCGGGCTTATGTTTTGGGCTAGCCAGTCAATACCTTGGTTAAGTTCTGACAGCATTAACGCCTTTCTAGAGAAAAGTCGTGGAACCTACTTTGCTCTGCCTACCGTGTTGCTGGTCTATGTGGTCGGCGGCGTTTTATTCTTCCCGGTCACTGTACTGTCACTTGCTGTGGCTGCTATTTTTGGCCCTATATGGGGGCCCATCTACGGCATCATGGGAGCACTAATGAGCTCTGCAATCATGTTTGGAATAGGCAAGCTATCAGGCAACGCGGGGCTCAGAAAAATTGGAGGTCCAAAGGTAGCTGCCGTTGACGAAAAACTAAAGCGTAGTGGTATCGTTGGCGTCGCAGCCATTCGAATGTTGCCTGTAGCGCCCTTTAGTTTGGTGAATTTGGTAGCGGGTATCTCATCTATTGGCATTTTCCAGTTTTTAGTAGGGACATTTTTAGGCATGTTCCCGCCCATGATTGCGAAAGGGCTTGTGGGTGATTCGATAGCACAAATTTGGCAGAACCCTTCTGTGGAAACCATTAGCTATTTAGTTGGCGGTATCGTTTTATGGGGCCTTATGATTTGGGGCTCGCAAAAATTTGCCCGCTACTACCAAGCTCGAAAGGAGTCGGGGAATCAAGATACTGCCAGTGATAATAGTGACAAAGATGAGGTAGAGAAATGTGCCGCATAGTGACCTACAACATTCACAGCGGAATAGGTAGAGACAAAAAGCACGATTACAAACGCATAGGGCAATTCTTGGCAAACAGTGGCGCCGACGTGGTGCTGCTGCAAGAAATGGATACTCGTCCCTCTGAGCGAAGTACAGCACAGGACGTTAAAGATATCTGCGCTGAAAACACGTTTAAGCTCATTCCATCACCAGCCATTAGGGAATCTGATGGCTGGTATGGCAACGCCATCCTAACTCGCTTTGACGTATTAGCGCACGATACACTGGATGTCAGCCAAAACGGGCGACAGCCTAGAAATGTTCAGATTGTAGAGCTCAAGACAGAGAAGACCCCCCGTTACGGTGGTGAATACCCATAAGGGGCTTAAGAAGCTAGAACGTCGCTCACAGTTTTCTTTGCTTCATGAGCACCTTTCTTTGAAGATGAAAGAGAAGCAAATCCCTCTAGTTCTAGCCGGTGATTTCAACGAGTGGCAGTTTTTCTCAAAAGCGTTTAAAGCACTTAACGAGTTGCTATTACAGCAAAAAGTGGGGGCAACATTTCCAAGCCATTTTCCTGTATTTGCTCTTGATAGAGTATGGGTGTCTGACGACATCAAGGTAAAAGCGTGCAGAAGATTAAAAAATGCGAAAACTCGAATCTTGTCAGATCATTTACCTGTGCTTGTTGATATTGAACTGCCCCAGAACGACTAACCCAGTGCTCTTTTGCACTTAACGGGTTGCATTATTCTCGTCGTACGCGAGATTTAGCATCATTTTGTGTTGGCACAGTGCTATGCAGGTTGCGCTATGAACGATGAAGCGGCAAATTCTAACGTACCGCACCAGTGTTTCAGTGCGTTTTCTTGAGCCACTATTTTTCTGAGAATATCAATGATCGGACTGCTATCTAGCAGCGTCTTGGCACTTTTGTTTGTCGCAGCGAGTACAGTACGCTGCATTTCTGGCTGTGTTATTTTCAGTGATGAAACTAGGCCAGACTCCTTTAAATGAAAAATAGCTGATGTAGGAAGGATCATCACGCCTTCTCCCTGCATAACTTGCCTAAGGCCAGTCATGAGTTGTCCAGAATAAGCCAAATCGTGCTGCAAACTAACGCCCGTTGCTTTTTCATAGTCAGCAATTAGTTGACCCAATGCATCTTTGTTACCCGGTGACAGCAAAGGTAATTCACTGATTTCCCAAAAACGGATCGTCGTTCTATCTCGAAGCTTGGCGTATTGTTCACACGATGAGGAAGCAGAAAAAACCAAATGAAGATCTTCTTGAATTAGCGGTGTGACTCGCATGAATTTAGGGTCGACAGCTTGCTGATAAGTAAGCGCAACATCCACCTGCTTTGACTCAAGCCAATCATTAATGGTGTAAGACGGTCCAGTGCTGATTTCGACTTTGAGCCCTTTATGGTTCGCCGTTATTTCCGTGAGCAGCGGTAAAGAAAGCACATTGCCGATTGATGGTAGCATTCCTATTTTTACTACCTTCTTTTGTCCAGTTTGAAAGGCTTCCAATGCGGCCTTAACGTTGTCTATTTCGGTTAGCAGCTTTAATGCATGTTTATAAAAAACTTCGCCCGCCGATGTTAGGTTTACTCCCGAAAAACTTCTTTCAAGCAGCGTCGCTTTCATCTCTCTTTCTAAACTTGCCAACTGCTGACTAATGGCGGGTTGAGCGATATCCAATGCTCTCGCCGCCGCAGCAATACTACCCTTACGCACAGTCATAACAAAATAATGCAGCTGTTTTGAATGCACTTGCCCTCCTTACAAAGGTGGTGAGTTCTAGAACGGGAACGGTTTAATGAAGACGGCAGCAACGAATATGCCATTCCATTAAGTTATATGAAGCAAAATTGTAAAAATGGGCTAAAAGCAGTGGGGCATGAAAATCTTGTCTTCCCCCATACTTAAGTCTAATAGCATTAAATTAGCGCCCTGTGAGACGGCTCAATATTTTTCTTATACCCCTGAATAATCTTCTTTCTTCCTGCAAAGCCAAAGAGTTTTTAGCCTTGTTCTTGTACACGAGTGGCTAGACAACAATAACAAGATGCTTCTCGCATCAAAGTAGTGCTCGTGCGTGCCTAAAAAGAGTGCAGATTTTAATAATCCACACCCACAAAACTAAGTAGCAATAAGCACGATTGGGAACACAAATGAAACAGAAAAAGCTCCACACTGCAGTACGTTACGCACTTACCGGATTAACACTTTTCACTACTTCATTGCTTGTACAGGCGCAAGAAGTGACTGAAGAAACCACAGAAGCCAAAGACCTAGAACGCATTGCCGTTGTTGGTGCCCGCGGTGCACCGCGTTCAGTAACCAGCTCTCCTGTACCGGTTGATGTACTCACCGCCGAAGACGTTGAAGCCGTTGCGTTTACCGATATGAACAATGTCCTTATGACACTCGTTCCCTCTTATTCCGTAGGCCGTCAACCCATTTCCGACGGCGGAACGTTTATCCGTCCAGCAACGCTTCGAGGTATGCCCACCGACAAAACGCTTGTTTTGGTTAACTCTAAACGTCGTCACAGGGCCGCACTTGTTTCAATTGGCGGTTCTGGCACACAGGGGCCAGACATCGCAACTATTCCCACCGCAGCAATTCAAAGTGTTGAAGTGTTGCGCGACGGTGCAGCTGCGCAATATGGCTCAGATGCCATTGCAGGTGTTATCAACTTTCAATTAAAAAATAACACCGAAGGCGGCTCGTTCACTGCCGACTACGGCAGCTACTACGAAGGAGATGGCGATCAAATTACCGTTACTGGGAATAAAGGTTTCGCGTTAGGCGACGATGGCTTTTTCAGTATTTCAGCCGAATACTCTGACAGCGAAGCCACCTTTCGCGGTGAGCAATATTGTGAGCCATGGTTTTGTGTGGATGACCAGTCAGATCAATACATCGCTGATGCTACGGCCATGGCCAACAGCGTTCATGGTTCAGACGTAGTCCAACCATGGGGGCAACCAAATACAAGCGGGACGCGTGTTTTCTTTAACGCCGGTTACGCACTATCCAGTGAACTTGAACTCTACGCATTCGGTAACTATTCAGAAAGTGAAGGTGACGGTTCATTCTATTATCGCTATCCAGGCAATGGCACCATTGAAGACATTCGACTTGAGGACGGTTCAATCTGGAACCCGCTAGAGTTCTTCCCTGGTGGCTTCACGCCTCGTTTCTTCGGTGATGTGACTGACTACTCATTTGTTGGTGGTGTTAAGGGCATGTCGGGCGACCTTACTTATGATATCAGTGGTCGTTACGGCAATAATGAAATCTCTTACACACTAGCCAATACCATTAACCCGTCACTGGGTAACGAGTCACCTACTTCATTTAAGCCGGGTGACTTAACCAACGAAGAAACACAGATTCAAGCTGACTTCACCTATGACTTGAACCAGTATGTTCTTGCCTTCGGTGCAAGTTACTTAGATGAGTCATACGAAATCTCTGAAGGCGAGCTAAGTTCCTATTTTGCAGGCTCTTACGCCACATCCGACCCTTGGGAGTTTTGTAACGACGACTACACCACTACGGCACTGGGCGCTGCTGTCATTGCTAACGGTTCAACTCTGAATTGTGCCAACTACACCAGTGCTGACAGTAACGACGATGGGGTTGAAGATGATGGATTCGCTGGAGTAGACGCCGTTTATACCGTTGTAGGCGTTGGCTCCAACGGCTTCCCTGGCTATTCACCAGACTATTCAGGCTCATACGAGCGTGAGACTCATATGCGGTATACACGGATATCTCTGGTGACATTACAGACGAGTTGTTTGCTCAGGCTGCGCTGCGTTATGAAGACTATTCTGACTTTGGCTCAGAAGTAGTATACAAAGTAGCAGGGTTCTATCAGTTTAGTGATGAAGTAGGCTTTAGGTCGTCTTTTGGCACTGGCTTTAGAGCTCCTACTCCAGGTCAGCAAGGCACCACCAACGTATCTACACGTCTGCCCGATGGCTTCCCAGTAGCAACAGGTCTGTTCCCAGCCGGCGGCGAAGTAGCGCAGGCGCTTGGTGCCAACGAGCTTTCACCCGAAAAATCGACCAACTTTACGCTGGGCATGACTGCGAACTATGGCGATTTAACGCTCACTGTTGATTACTACAACATCAAGCTTGAAGACCGCCTTTACTCTGTGTCTACCCGAGATGTTTCCACCACTGTCGTTACCGACCCTCAAGCAGACGGTTATGACGCATACCAAAACTATCTAGCCCTAGCAGGTGCCAATGTTTCTGGCGCCGAGTCCATTGGTGGTGTGTTCTTCTTCCAAAACGCTTTCGATACCGTAACCGAGGGCGTGGACGTTGTTGCTACTTACAAGATGGAATCGAAGTATGGCGCAACCGTGCTAACCGGCTCTGTGAATTACAACAAAACAGAGTTCGATTCTGATCCGAGTGAATACTTGAACGCTGAGGATCAGTTCGACTTTGAAAATGGCCGTCCCGAAATGCGTGGTGTTTTCTCAGTTACCCACAGTTACGACGTGTGGTCTGCCGTTGCACGTCTTAGCTATTTTGGCGAATACGAAAATGCGGGAAGCGATGACGGGGTAAACGCCACGAATATTCAAACCTTCGGTGACGAATATATGTTCGATATAGAGGGCTCCTACCTTATTAACGAAAACCTCACCCTGTCAGTGGGGGTAAGAAATCTCTTCGACAATTACCCAGATGTAAGTACTAACGGCGACGCCTGTTGCGGTGAAGTCTATGACTCTGCCTCGGTGGTTGATTGGCAGGGAGGATATTACTACACCCGACTTGCAGCCCGTTTTTAACTGGCTCCTTGCAAACACCGACATAAGTCGGTGTTTGTGTATGTAGTTAACTGTATATAAGAAAAACTTAAAAGGTCATTCATGTTTAAAGCTGTTTCATGCGGAGTAAAAAGCAAATGGAAATAGAGCTACTGTGGTTTGTAGTTACTTTGTGTATAACTGGTGCCATTGCAGGTATCACGGCAGGTCTGTTTGGTAATGGCGGGGGATTTGTTGTCGTGCCTGCTCTTCTCGCTGTTTTTCCGTTTTTTACTCCTCCATCAGAAGCCCTCGTTAAGGTAGCCATCGGAACATCATTGGCATCCATTGTGGTATCAAGCGCTCGGTCAGTGATGGCGCATCGCGCTAAAGGCGCGGTGGATTTTGACATTCTTCGCTCGTGGAGTATTTGGCTTATTCTTGGCGTTGGTGGCGGGCTGCTCATCGCAAACAACTCCAGCGCCAATGGTTTAACGGTCGTGTTCGCCGCTGGTGTTCTACTTTACTCCGTATACTTCCTTTTCCCTGAGTTCGTTGTAAGACCCGGGCTTGTTTTCGATATGCCTAAAGGCATAGGCAAAGCGGTTTTGGCGTTTGTTCTGGGTGGTTTCTCTGCTCTGCTTGGCATAGGCGGCGGTACGCCAACAGTAATCACTATGGTGATGTGCCAGCGCACCATTCAACAGGCTGTCGCGACCGCCGCAGGCGTCGGCTTTCTTATCGGGCTTCCAGGTGCCATTGGCTTTTTGTTTATGAAGCACCCTGAAACCGCCTCGTTGCCGGTAGGCACTATTGGCTACATCAATATACCTGCGCTTATTGCCATCAGTATTGGGGCAATCTTTACCGCTCCAATCGGAGCCAAAATGGCGCACAACTTCAGTGAAAAGAAGCTAAAGCGCTTATTTGGCATCTATCTCGTCATTGTTTCTAGCGCAATGTTCTATAAAGCCATTTAAAAGAAGAAGGAGACAACCCGTGAGTTATAACCGTTCAAGACGCTTGTTTATTGGTGGCACAGTTGCAGCGTCAGCAATAGGTGCGAGTGGCATAAGTCACCTTGTGAGCGCCCAATCTGTTAGCGCAAGCGCTTCCCCATCGCCTGTTATGTATGGACCAAAGCCTGGGGTTGCAAAGCTCAATGCCAATGAAAAACCCCGTTTGGGCCGAGCCCGAAAGCGCTAGACGCTATCGCAAAAGCATCGGCGGAAGGTGGAGCCTACTATGCTTATCCTGCCGCTATGACGCTATTGGATATGATTGCCGAGCGCTATGGCATTACTCGAAAGCACATTTCTTTGAGCGCAGGTTCAAGCCCTATTCTTTCCTACGCCGCCCTTGCGGCCAGCAAGAATGGAAAAATTCTGGGCCCGGACCTTTTTTGGGACACCACGTCTAAAGCACCTGAAAAACAAGGTGCGCCAGAAATAGTGAGAGTTGCTAATACGGCAGAGCTTGATATTGACCTTGATGCCATGTACGCCGCAATAGACGACTCTATTGGTATGGTGCACATTTGTAACCCGAACAATCCAACGGGAAAAGTGCTCGATCCGAATAAGCTTCGCGAATTCTGCATAAAAGCATCTAAAAAAACACTGGTGTTGGTCGACGAGGCATATAACGAGCTTATCGATGAGCCTCCTAAGCATTCAATGATTCCGCTCGTTAAAGCTGGTCATAATGTCATTGTAGCGAGAACCTTCTCAAAGATTTATGGCTTAGCAGGTATGCGCGTGGGCTATTTAATCGCATCAGAGGAAAACACTGAGTGGATCAATCGCTATGGCATGGGCGGCTATACATTGAATCAAGCAGGCCTTGCCGCGGCTATCGCCAGCTACAATGACGATGCCTTTTTAACTTTCTCTAAAGAGAAAATTTATGAAGGTAAATCTATGGTTATGGACGCAGTAAAAGCAAATGGATTGACAGCACTACCTTCTAGTACTAACTTTATTTTTGTTAATTTAGGTGACGGCAACGCAGAGTACTTCCGCCAAGCCATGGCTGAACAGGACTTGCTGATTAGAGGAATCTACCGTACGTACGACAACTGGTCTCGCGTAAGTATGGGAAAAATTGGCGATGTAAAACGCTATGTTGATGCCATGCCCAGTGCACTTGAAAAAATGTACACTATGCAAAATACTTAGCTGCAAGGGTGTGCATTGTCGGCCGATGCACACCTCGCTACTTATAGACTTAAATTTTCTGCTACTTCCTCGTTTACTCTCCTAGTCATTTTCAACTAAAAGTCTAATACGCATAAAAGTCACTTCTGTCATATACTCATTTTAAAGCGCCACTGCTCAAAGAATACGCTGATTGGAAAATTTTTACGGTATTGTTGCAGTAACGCTAAAGTTGCACATACTTTACTAAAAAGGCATCGCATTAAATGCCGCTCTAGGAGGCTGTAAATGTCAATTTCTGTATTAGTAGCTGATGATTCTAAGTTGTCGAGGCGTAGTGTGATTCGCTCACTTCCGCAAGATTTAGAGTATGACATCACCGAAGCAACAAACGGGCAAGAAGCCATAAATGCGCTGTCAGAAAGTGAATTTGCATTGGTACTTTTAGACCTAACCATGCCAGAAGTTGACGGCGTTGGGTGTTGGAATTCTTGCACCAAAGGCCCGACGCCCCAAATGTAATTGTGATTAGCGCTGACTTTCAGCCAGAAAAACAGAAAATTGTCATGTCTCTGGGGGCAAAGCGCTTTTTACGCAAACCGCTTGATAAAGAAGAATTAGCAATGTCGTTGTTTGAGTTGGGGTATCTATGAGCATTGTACTACCACTAGACGAAGAGCAAAGAGATGCCCTTCAAGAACTCCTAAATATTTCCATGGGGCAAGCGGCTAACTCTCTTGCGCAGTTAATTGAAACCAAAATTGATATTTCTATCCCAAAAATCTCAGCGGTTACTCCCACCCAGCTTTACAGTCTCTTATTTGAAACCGAAGACGCTTTCTATACCCGTCAGTCTTTTTTAGGCGACGTACACGGCGAAGTGATGTCTGTGCTATCTCAAGCTGGATTGAGTGAGGTCGCAACGTTAATGGATTACGATGAACCATTAAGCAAAGAAGACATTCAAGAGATTATCTTGGAGCTTTGTAACATTTTGGCAGGTGCGTGTTTGGCTGGTCTTTCCGACCAGTTGGAGCTTACCACTAACTTGAACATGCCCACGTTATTCTTGCCCGATAAAGCGAACTTCGATGAGTTGCAATGGCAGCACAGCTTAGTGATGGAAGTGCAGTTTATTATCGCGATCTCGTCGTTTAGCATGCGCGTTGTTTTCTGCTTAGACGATGAATCTCTTGCACGCATGAAAGACACATTGGATGAGTTACTCGCATAATGTTTGAACAACTGGTAGGTAAATTACCTGTCGGAATTGGTATAGTCGATGAGAGCTTTAAGGTTGTTTATCTAAACGACTTCTTTTTAGATCGACTTCCTCACAATATGCGCGACTGCTATAAAGAAACGCCAGTTGTTGAGTTATTTCAAGGACAAGGTAAGTTTCTAAAACGCAGACTAAAGTCAGTTTTTGTACTGCAGCATCCTAGCTTTAGCTATTGGGAACAACGCCCCCACATCTTTCCGTTTAAGAGCTCTCGTCCTATAACGGGTGAAGAAACACAGATGTATCAAAACATGGAAATCTTGCCCATTAAAGACAAAAACACAGGGCAAAAATTGGCGTGTATTTTTCTGCAAGATGTGACCGCCCAAGCTAGCTATTTTAGAGCCCAGCAAAAGCTTTCTGAAGCTTTGAAGAAAGAACACGAAGCGCAAAAAAAGTTAATTCGCAAACTCGATACCGCACAGAGCCAGCTAATTCAGGCTGAGAAAATGGCTTCTACTGGTCAGCTAGCGGCGGGGATAGCCCACGAAATTAATAACCCTATTGGTTTTGTGAGCGCTAACCTCAATACACTTGAGCAATACGCAACTCACCTTATTGCGATTTGTGATGGCGTTCAGGGGCAACTCGAACACTTCACCGACGAACTTAAAGAGCAGATTGACGCACTGTTTGAGTCTAATCACTACGACTTGTTAAAGGACGATATTACTGAGCTAATTGCCGAGTCTACAGACGGTCTTACCCGCGTAAAAGACATCGTCGAAAACCTTAAGAACTTTTCGCTGGAGACTACCGAAGGCGTGCAGATAGTAGATATCTGCGCCGTGTGTCACCAGCTGATCACGCTTATTTCCGCCCAGTACAGCACGCCCCAATATAAATTTGAATGTGAATTAGAGAAAGTGGAGGTAATGGGAAACCCTGGGCCGCTGAAACAGGCGCTAATGAACGTTATGATAAATGCTGCGCAGGCCATAGAAGATAGGGGCTTCATTAAACTCACTGTGCTCGATTCACCTACGTTGGTGACCATCAAAATACTGGACTCAGGTTGCGGTATTCCTACAAAACATCTAAAGCGAGTCTTTGAACCCTTCTTTACTACAAAGCCCGAAGGGCAAGGCCAAGGGCTGGGCCTTTCTGTGGCTTACACCGCCATAGAACAACATCAAGGTAAAATATCTATTAGCAGCAAAGAGGCAAAAGGCACTATTGTAGAGATTACGATACCTAAAGCCCCAGGGCCAGTTCCCTCAAGCGAGGAAACTGAAACGGAAGACTCTCAGACAGTTTAGATACTCATTGTTATGCTACGATAAAAAATATCAATTAACGCCTTGAGTCATTAGGCTATTAATCTTCTTCAGCCCGCTAGTTTACTCGCTTCGCACACCTTAAATATATACACACCGTCCTCATTTAGTGTACGGGAAATCTCCCCTTCATTTATTAAGTAATTAAGGTGAGACAAGCACTCCGCTACAGCGAACACCATGTTACGGCTTGAAAGTTTGCGCTTGAACATAACGGGTAATAGCTCGACTACCGTTTGAGGTTTCTCACAAGCGTTTAACAAGGCTTTAAGGTGCTCGTGGTGATGTGCAATGAGCGAGTCTACACGCTCGTGGAGACCAATAAAGGGAAGTTTGTGTGCGGGTAACACGGTTGTATTTTTCGGCAAGCTTTTAAATTGGGGCAAGGTGTTC
>AYSL01002934.1_pt1 | contig 11400 bp, 14 predicted proteins | sample 596161 | NCBI WGS metagenome assembly AYSL01 (sample SAMN02402864, study PRJNA223357) | marine sediment metagenome | biome: ENVO:00000447; isolation source: marine sediment samples in the proximity of a phosphate-oil terminal | place: Indian Ocean: Red Sea, Aqaba Gulf | collected 2011-05-20 | depth... | reverse complement strand
AAGTAGATGGTGAAATACTCGAGATAGGCCTTACCAACGTCAAAGTACAAAACTGGGATAAAACCATTTCTACGCTGCCGACTTACAGTCTTACTACAGAAGCAGTTAAGAACTGGCGCGGTATGCAAGAGTCTGGCGGACGCAGATTAAGCGCGCCATTTATATTGATGTGCACTCTATTAAGCTCTGTGACAACGATATGCTAGAGCGCTTTTCGAAAATTCGCTATATCAACGAATATATCGATAAGAAGAAAAATGAGCTCCGCGCTTATCACCGAGATTACTCCATTGATGAGTCGGATCTGCTAAACAGCCGTCGCCTTACCAACATCGGCACTTTTAGAGCTTATTTAGAGGCATACTTGCGCAAGCACCCGGATATAAACCAAGAACTGACCCTAATGGTTAGGCAGCTACCGCCTAATGAGCTTGGTTTACCTTTAGAAATTTACTGCTTCAGTGCACAAAAGGAATGGGTGAGGTACGAAAAAGTACAGGCGGATATTTTCGACCACGTTATGGCTATGCTGGATTTGTTCGATTTACGCGCTTATCAACGTGATGGACATTTGTCGCTGCTTGCCCATCGCGAACAAAGCGTTTGTAGAAACAGTCCTGAAAGCGACAATGCGCCTGAGGATGCTCAGGAGAAGAGCGAAGCTAATCGATAACGCAGTGATGAATAAAGACTTGTTCAAGACGAAAAAAAACCGGCTGAGATAGCCGGTTTTTTTAATGCTTATCGCTTAAGCCAATGCGTAGGCCATCAGTAAGCAAAGTACTAAACCAGTAACGCCAAAAAAACCGTACTCGATTTTTTCCTGCATACCTTCAGCACCTGCTTTAGCAGTCATAAAGCCCATAACGATGCTGCTTAGCCCTAGCGTAAAGGCAATTAGCGCAACACCAAACATAATTGCATTAATCCAATCAGCCATTGTGATAACCCCTTAAAAATATTGGCGGTATTATGCACCAATAAATAAGATTTAACCATGCTTGGATTGGCTTAAATGTACCGCTATTGGTATTAATTGATCTTAGTCAAAACTACTAATTAGTTGGTAATCTCACTAAATAGTGTATTTAGCAGAGCATAAAGAAATCATCAAATATCACTAACCATTTGAAAGATATAGACTTTAAATATTGGCAAGGCCATTGCTCTACCTTAGGTATAACAGCGAGTATCGTTAGCGTCTATCTGACAGTGACACTACAACGCATTGCAGTTTGCTTCGAGCACTTTCGTTAACGCGTCACACGTAAATTAAGGAATGAACAATGTCTAAGAAACTATTACTTTCAGTTGCCCTTACCAGTGCTTTAATGAGCGGCCACGCATTTGCGCATGACAGCAGCTTTCAAAACAACAGTTGTGACATGGAGCTTGATGGTCATATTCAATATTACCAAGGTGACCTAACGGTACAGATGGACAATGGCTCAGTGATGACGATTGACTCCCATCACAATATGACCATTAACGGCGAACCAGTATCGCTTGACAGCGAACAACAGCGCTGGGTAAGTGAATATTACAACAACATTGATATCGCCATCCCTATGACCTTGAATATCGCCAGTGAAGGGCTGCAAATTGCCAACGTGGCAGTGACTGAAGTATTTACTGAACTGTTGGGCGGCGATCAAATGGGTGACGATTTTCGTGAACTGTTCGACTCCCTTGAAACCAAACTAAACACTTCATTCTATGATGACGCAGGCAATATCCGCGTTGATTCAACTAAATTTGATGAGCCAGGTTGGTTTGACGAAAGCTGGGAGCAAGAATTCGAAGCGCAAATTGAGTCTTTAATCAGTGAGTCTATGGGTAGAATACTTATCGCCGTAGGAACACAAATGTTGTGGGAAGGCGGTGATATGTCTGAGTTTGAGCAAAAGATGGAGCGCTGGGGTGAAGATTTAGAATATCGCTTAGAAAGCCAAGCGGCTGCGCTAGAAGAAAAAGGCGATGCATTGTGTAAGGTACTGAAGAAAGCGGATTATGCCGAAGGCAAGATGCAGGCATCCATATCTGGGCTAGATGACTTGAACCTGCTAGATATTGATCAAGACAACCACCATGACCACAACGACGAAATGAAAATGTAGTTGGAAAATTTAGCGAACTAAACGCGCAAAGCGAAACGACTTACAACTCTAACCACTCACCTTAGAAAACCGACTGTAACCCAGTCGGTTTTTCATTTTTACAGTTAACGACAACCGCCCTCCAATTAATGTACTCTTAAGCCTAAACAAAGGGGTATTTAATCGATGACTCAAAATGTAGTAATTAGTGGCTACGGCTGGTTAGCCAGCTATGTGGGCAAAGCACTTTCAGGAAAGGTCAATATTGTTGGCACCACTCGAAGCCAACAGAAACGTCTCGCGTTAAAAGACCAAGGTATCACCGCAATTGAATATGCCCTGGGCGAAGATACATCAGCGCTTTGTAACCACTTGCCAAACGCTACCTTGTTGCTAAATATTCCCCCTGGCAGGAGAAACACAGATCTCGCGTCATACACCAACAATATGCTGCAGTTGATAGACGCAGCCATCAGCGTAAAGGTGGCGCATATCGTGTTTATCAGCACCACGTCGGTTTACGGCGATGCAACAAATGAGGTAGTGTCCGAAGTCAGCACTACACAGCCGCAAACAGCCTCGGCCAAAGCCCACGTGACTATTGAAGACTATTTATTGTCTAAACGAGGTCAGGTTGATATCAGTATTGTTCGCCTAGCCGGTTTAGTAGGCCCAGACCGTCACCCCGCCCGCTCGTTAAGTGGAAAACAGTTAGATGCAGGAAATAAGCGAATAAACCTTGTACATGTGTACGACATTGTATCTGCGCTGACGACCATCATTTGTGGCAAGCCGCTTAACGATGTTATTCACCTTTGCAGCTTGTCTCATCCTAAGCGCGGTATTTATTACGTGGATGCAGCGAAGGCGATGGATATTGATGCTCCTCGCTTTTCTGATACTGAAGCAGAACCTGCTGGCAAAGTGATTGACGCCGCACAAAGCTGGGCAAGGACTAAATATTACACCAGAGTATAGCCGACCCCTATCGCATTGTTTTAGGTCTTTACACTTAGTAGAAAATACATACTCTGACAACAAAACAAAAACGGCAAGTCTTTAGGCTTGCCGTTTTTTAAGTTGAGCTCACTGCTAGCTCACGTCATTTCTTGTAAAACCTGACTATCCGAATAGGCTCAACCCGAAGTATTTTACCGCTACCGTGTTTACAAAAATCACGAGTAAAATAAGTGGAATAAAGGTTTTCAGCGATATATCCACGTATTTTTCAAACCAGCTACCTTTGTAACCACTGCTGCCCTCTTCCAAAGAAGCATTGAAGTTTGCACTCTTCCAACGATAAATAACAAACAAACAAATTAGCAAGCCGTTTAAAGGCAAAATCGTGTCGTAGAACACATCGTAAATGACATCAAACAGTGATTTATCTGCGCCAGCGTAGTGCATAAACGACGTAAGCATATCAACTTTACCGAATGACAACGCACTTAGGATGGCTAGCAAAATCATAATGCTTCCTAGCGACCCAAGCGCCCATTTACGGCTTACACCTTTTTCATCCATAAGCGCCGCAACAGGTACTTCAAAAATAGACACTAGCGACGTAATTGCCGCAAAGAACACTAATAAGAAGAACAAGCTAGCGACAATCGATGCGCCCATATATCCAATCGAATCTTGTAACGCTAGAAAGATACTAGGCAGGTAAGTAAAAATCATGCCCACTGACGATTCACTTAAATCATCAGGGTTAATGTCTGGGTTAAAAGAGAAGATGGCAGGAAGGATCATCAAACCCGCAGTGAACGCCACGGCCGTGTTCCGTCAACGCCACCAGCTTGGCAGCGCTCGGTACATCTGCACGCTTATCAATGTAGCTCCCGTAGGTGATAAGAATACCCATGCCCAACGATAGAGAGAAAAAGGCCTGCGATAGCGCACCATTCACCACTTCAGCAGTGATTTTTGAAAACTCAGGAACGATGTAGAACTCAACGCCAGCCATCGCATTTTCGCGGGTTAATACGAAGATAACGAGACCGATTAGCATCACGAAAAGCGCAGGCATGAGCAGCTTTGCCGCTTTTTCTATCCCTTCTTTTACACCGCCTTGAAGGATGAGGTAGACCACACCAACAACGGCCGCCATATATACAAAGATGGCTTCTGAGTTAATAAACAGCCCAAAGGTTTCTGGGTTAGCTAACTTGTCTAGATTTCCGCTTACTGCTTCGAACAAATAGCCGAAAAGCCACACAGTAATAACCATGTAGAAAACGGCAATCATGAACGGCGTAGCAATAGCTAGCCACCCCGCGACTTTCCATTTCTTTTCATTACCGCTTATATCACTGTATGCACCAAGCGGGTCTTTTTTAGCATGGCGACCAACTGACATTTCCGCCAGCATTACCGGTAAACAAATGGCAAAAACGAAAATAGCGTACATTAAAAGAAATGCACCACCGCCATTTTTAGCTGCACCGACAGGAAACCCTACCAAATTACCTATGCCTACCGCAGAACCTGCAGCAGCCAAAATAAAACCTATGCGCGATCCGAACTGTTCTCTGGCCCCGCTCATATCCCTTCCTCTTGTTGAGTTATTGTTATAGCAGTTCGCCGTATCACGCCTTGTGATGCACAAACACGTCGTGAGCTCACAATTTATGCTGGTTGTCGGTACTTACTATTCGTAAGAATCAAGCCGAGCGAACTGGTATTATTTATTATCAGGATGGCGTTTGTTGTTATGACTCACGTGTGGCGTCAACGCGTTGTATTGCTACCTCTATGGGCTTATCAATACGCTGCACCATTCCCAAAAATAGCATGGTAACAGCAGTGAAATAAAAAGTCTTGATGTTGGACTTGCTGAAATGATGTTAGACCGTATCACCAAGTTACCACTTCGCCATTCCAGTCGATAAAATGACAAGCTTGGTCTCGATTAAGCGCCGAAAGGTGGTGAATGAGCTGTTTAGCGGTAAACTCAGGCGTGAACAGTTTCTTGGCGGCGACGTTCTTTTGAAAAGGCTTAGAAAGCCCCGTATCAACCGTCCCAGGGTGATAACAAACAAGCATCACGTCTTTCAATCTGCGCTTGTATTCTACCGACGCCGTTTTAACCAACATGTTGAGCGCCGCTTTCGACGCGCGGTAGCCGTACCACCCGCCAAGTCCATTATCTGAAATACTCCCTACTCTCGCGCTTAAGCAAACAAGGGTTGAGCCTTCTTTACTCATAATATTCACCAAATGCTTGAGCCACATTGCGGGAATAATGCTGTTAGTCGAAAAATAAGCCGCTAAGGCCTGCTCGCTGACATCTTCCAAACGTTTCTCAGGATGAATGCCATCGCTTTCGCGGTGTAGAAAGCCTGTTGTGATAACTACCGTAGTTAACACAACCTGCTGTTCAGCCAGCTGTTCAACAAATTCGCTAATGTGCCTATCGTCCTGTTCGGCCAGCTGATGATAGGTAACATCCCCAGAATGATTGTGTCAGATAAAGGGGCGCGACTAACCGCAAACACCCTAGCACCATCACTGCTATATTGCTCAATAAGCGCAGACGCAATACCGCCCGACGCGCCCACTATAAGGACGTTATTTTTCACTGGCTTCTCCTGGTATGCAGCGATCGCACTGGCGTTTTTTACCTGTTAACAGGTATGAAATGGTGTATCTATGCTTTGCGAATACATTGTAGAAAGCATCGGCTACATGACGAATAACAGGCCAGCGAAGCGGTGCATATAGCCAACCCATGCCCACGGCTTTCCATGCTTCATGAGTGACATCAAGGCCAGTTATCAACGTCCCGTCTTCACGAAGTCCGTGAATTCTTGCATTGAGTGCATGCCAATCCATGGTTGGATAACGGTTCGAAAAATCGGGGGCCTGAATATCTACCAATGTTAATTTGTTGTGCTTGTCTCTTTTTCTTAAATGACGCATTTCAGCGATACACAACGGACAATACCCGTCATAGAAAATAATCACGACTGAATACCTCTGCCAAATTTTGAACACGTTTATACGCATTCTTACCAGTTGCAAACTGCTTGAAAGAAAGCAGCTAGCCTCACATGTTAAAACCTTTCACTTAGCTCGCACATTATTCTTATTTAATATTCGTTTATACGATAAAAAACACGCTTGGATGACTTGTGTTGTGACCTACCCGCACCCACACTACAGACAAAGATTAAGAGAGGTTTTTACTATGGCAAATTTACAAGTCGCCACGTTGGCAGGCGGATGCTTTTGGTGTATCGAATCAGCGTTTAATAGCGTTGAAGGCGTGGAAAAAGCAATTTCTGGCTATGCTGGAGGCGAAAAGGCCGATCCAACCTATGAAGAGGTATGCAAAGGAAATACTGGCCATGCTGAAGTGGTACAAGTGACGTTTGATGCCGACAGCATTAGCTACCGAGAGATACTAGAAATTTTCTTTGCGCTGCATAACCCTACACAGCTTAACAGACAGGGCAATGATGTAGGCACACAGTATCGCAGCGCGGTTTTCTATCACGACGATACACAAAAAGCTGAAGCAGAAAAAATTATCGCAGAAATCACAGAAGAAGAGATTTGGCCCGATCCCGTAGTGACTGAAATAGTAGCAGTAAATAACTACTACGACGCCGAAGACTACCACCAAGATTACTTCAAAAATAATCCACAAAACCAATATTGCTCTATGGTGGTGGCGCCTAAACTTGCGAAGTTCAAAAAAACCTTCGCTTCTCGACTTCGCAGCGACGCATAAATAAAACAGCGATATTAAGCGTTAGCCAACAATAAAAAGGGTTGCTTAAAAGCAACCCTTTTGTTTTTCAATCTATTCGTTTTCTTATTATTCAAACCAAACGCTGTTAATTTCTAATGGGAATAATAAAGGCGCTAAGTCTTCATAACGCTTCTTATGCGCTTCACACGTCGCGTTTTTAAGGTAGTTTTTTTCCCAAGGATCGTTAATGATCCACAAGGTATTTTCAATGGTCACTAATCCTTCCATCGACGAATTATCCATTGTGTACTGTTCACAATTCTGGTCGCCGGCAACGTCGAAGGTAATAGGGATACGCTTTGTTGGCTTACTGCCACTCACATCAATTACCCACAGTTCATTGTCGTTTCTTGCTGCGCCAAACAAATAGGATGCGCCCGTTGAATGAGTATATAACGCCAGTCCATTGATAGGGTGATTACCTGAAGTAAACGAAGGAAGTTGAAGGTTAGGCTCGCTCACTGTGGCAAAATCATTCGACGAGAAAAAGTCTTCATCAACAGTCAATGTAAAAATTCTTGGCTGTCCTGCTTTATCTTTCTCTAGCGCCAGATATAACGTGCCGTCTTCAGCCATCGTCAACCCTTCAATGCCGTCGTTAGGAAAATTACCTACTTCGAACTCGTTGGGAAACTGAAGAGGTCGCACGTCCGACATTTCAACCGAGCCATTGTCTTTTCGCGTCAATTTTACCAACAAGGTGGGGTAATCTGTTGACCCTGTTTCCTCGTATTTGGTTTCACAACGAGGGCTTAATGCGCCGGTACGGGTAGCATCTTCGGTAACCGTATAAATTACGTTGGTGTCTCTGGGGTCTACGGCTAGCGCTTCTAAATCAGGTTGCTCGCTCAAATAGCTATAAAAGCAGCTTCGGCGCACGGTATTGGAAAATGAAAAACGTTCGCTCGATGCGCTCAGCGTTGCGGTATCTGGTGAAATGCTATGAAGTTTCAACTGTTGAGTGGTATCAGCGCTAGCATCTGCGATAGTGACAAGTTGACCGTCTAGCACCACTAACCCTGAGGTTTGAGGATCAAACATAACGTTGCCTTTTTCATCAAGGATCCATTTACCCACAGTGACTTCTGTTAAGTCTTGAGGTTCAGGAGTAATAACAACGTCTTTCGGCTCGCTACAGGCGCTTATCAGTAAAGTGGTTAGCACAGCACTGGTTAAATATTTTAGCATAGTGTGAAGTCCTCTCTCCGTTTATTAAGACGAGAGCAAAAGGTAAAACTGAAAAAATTGTAAGGGAGTATATCGAGCATACCGTTTATTCACAAAAAAGAGTAAGGTTATGCGATAGACATCAGGTTTGCTGAGTACATATATGATTTGGCAACGTTAAATAGTCGTGCTGTCATCATGTTTTCAATTAATGTGCAGCATATTTAGTTAACACGCTTACGTGTATTAATATTGACGAAAATTAAAGGAGAGCGTCATTTCTACGCAGCACTTGCCCCAAGTTATTGCAGGTCCGATAGTAAGAAAGGTGACATCTACAGAATGTCATATTTGGGTAGTAACCAGTAACGCCGATTCACCTACGCTAAATCTATCTGCAAATGAAGTCGTCGTCAGCGGCAATTGTCAACGCGAAACCATACGCGTAGGTAAGTACGCATTTATACACTTGCTCTCTTTCACTTCGTCAGAGCCCTTCGAAGATACTGCGCGGATAGGTTACTCGCTATCTTTTAGCGACGATGCTCAGCAGGCTTCATGGGAAAATGAACAACGCGGGCTTCTTTACGATGGGCAGTCTTCCTTATGTTTCCACTACACCGAGACTCCCGAGACCATATTGCACGGCTCATGCCGTAAGCCTCACTTTCACAGTGATGATGCCCTAGCACAAGTAGATGTACTCCATAAAAATGCGTTCAAAAAGCAAAATGATTTTCCCGATCTCCTGTTGATGACGGGCGATCAAATTTACGCTGATGATGTCGCAGGTCCTATGCTTAAAGCCATACACAGCGTGATTGACCGTTTAGGTCTTTATCATGAAGCACTGGAAGGGGCAGTAGTAACCAACACTAATGAACTTGCCACACATGAACATGGGTATTACGAACGAGAGCAGCTTCTGCCACAAATTGCGACCAATACGGTACTGTCTTCAATATTCTTTGGTGCTAAGAAAAAACCGGTATTCACATCAGTAAACGCGCAAAACCATTTGATTGGCAGTGCGGAGATCATCGCTATGTATTTACTGGTGTGGTCCGACACGCTTTGGGCTGATATCAATATAGATAAAGATGGGATCCCCCCAAAATACCACGCTATTTTCGACAAAGAACACGAGGCGCTTAACGGCTTTGTAAAACAGCTACCGCAGGTACGTAGGGCCCTGGCACACATTCCTACCTATATGATCTTTGACGATCACGATGTTACCGACGACTGGAACTTAACCCGGGGCTGGGAACAAGAAGTCTATGGAAACCCTCTATCAAAACGCATGATCGGCAATGCGCTTATCGGCTACTTGCTTTGCCAAGGCTGGGGAAATGCACCAAAAAAAGTAGCGCCATTAATTGCTAAAGTACAAGAATCAATGGGAGAAAGCGGTTTAAACTCGCACGATGAAATCATTGATGATCTGTTGGATTTTGATCAGTGGCATTACCGTTTAGATACCACACCACCTATTGAGGTTTTAGACACCCGCACGCAGCGTTGGCGCAGTGAATCTAATATGAATAAGCCCTCGGGGCTAATGGACTGGGAAGCACTGTGTGATTTTCAGCATTCTATAATTGGCAAAGAATCTGTCATCGTTGTCTCTGCCGCTCCCATTTATGGTGTAAAGGTTATCGAAGCCATTCAAAAGGTGTTTACGTTTTTTGGCAAGGCGCTTACTGTTGATGCTGAGAACTGGATGGCCCACAAAGGCACCGCGAACGTTATATTAAACATATTCAGGCATTACAAAACGCCCCCCGATTTCATCATTCTATCTGGCGATGTGCACTATTCCTTTGTATACGATGTACGCCTGCGCTTTAGGCGCAACAGCCCTCACATCACCCAGTTCACCTGCAGTGGATTAAAAAACGCCTTTCCGGATGGATTGATCAAATGGCTAGATAGATTAAACCGCGTGCTTTATCGCTCCAAATCACCCCTCAACCTTTTCACAAGACGTCGAAATATGTCAGTAAAAGCGAGAGAGCCAAGTTTGGGCTATGGCGAATTATTCAACGGTTGCGCCATTGGTGTATTAAAAATTTCACAGAAAAACACCGATGTTCAGTGCAAAGCTTTGTTGAGCAACGGTAACGAGGTAGAATTCCCAGCTTCTAAAGACGATTAGTTCAAAAGAGGTATCTAATGAGTGATAGCGCACTGTCCATCGGATTATTTTACGGCTCAACAACTTGCTATACCGAAATGGCAGCAGAAAAAATCCAAGCGCAGCTCAATAGCCTTTTCGACGAAGATATTGTTGACCTTCACAACATTAAAGACGTTAACCTAACGCGCACGGCCGAATACGACATTATCATTTTTGGTATTTCAACGTGGGACTTTGGCGAGCTGCAGGAAGATTGGGAGTCTCATTGGGAAGAAGTGCACGGTTTGGATTTATCAGGGAAAACCATCGCCTTATTCGGACTTGGCGATCAACTTGGTTACGGTGAATGGTTTCAAGATGCACTAGGCATGCTCCACGATGCAATATTGCCATCAGGACTGTAAGATCGTAGGTTATTGGCCAAACGAAGGATACGAGTTTACCGCCTCAAAAGCGTTAACCGAAGACAAAACTCAGTTTGTTGGCCTGTCTCTTGACGATGAAAACCAATACGACAAAACAGACGCGCGCATCGAAGCATGGTGCGAACAGTTATTGGTCTCGATGGCTTAACGCCTATAAATTTCGGATGTCAGTGTTGGAAAGTAAAGGCCGTATTCATCAGCAGTTTTATCGCAATGGCCCAAGTCACAGGGACGGCGCTGATGTTTCATTTCAAGATATTCGCAAACTGTTTAATTTCGCTACGATCACTGTGGGTAGATGGGTAACAGCAGAAGAACAACAGATCGCTGCCAACCTCTTTTTCGATGCGCTTTACGATCTGGTCGCGATCTTAAATATCAATGAACAGGTGTTATCGTTAAACGGATCCCTGTCACTGGCTTTTGGCAGTGGCGGTCAAAAACACAGTAGTGCCCACTACAACAGTGCGAAGAGACAGCTTGCGCTAGCAAAAAATGCAGGAGCCGGAGCGCTAGCCCACGAATGGTTTCACGCTTTCGATCATTATATTGCGCCGCGCATGTTCGACGGTATTGCCGCCGGTAGCTTTGCCACACAGGCCTGGCTCGACAATGCCCCGATGAATCCTCATCCGTTGAATCAAAAATTGAGCGATTGTTTCTCGCTATTGTTCCTAAATGATCAAAAAAGACCAAATGAGTACTTTGTGCGATCCGTAGAAGCTGATCGCGCGTTAAAAATGTATTATTATGCTATGCCTCAGGAGATGGCTGCCCGCGCATTTGAAGCCTGTATTCAAGATCACGAGATCAAAA
>AYSL01003044.1_pt1 | contig 11414 bp, 8 predicted proteins | sample 596161 | NCBI WGS metagenome assembly AYSL01 (sample SAMN02402864, study PRJNA223357) | marine sediment metagenome | biome: ENVO:00000447; isolation source: marine sediment samples in the proximity of a phosphate-oil terminal | place: Indian Ocean: Red Sea, Aqaba Gulf | collected 2011-05-20 | depth... | reverse complement strand
TTTGCCACCAGTACAAAAGAAACTCAAGGACTTTGCCAATAACTATGTCATGAACAATCAGCAAAAAATGATGGAAATGATGGCAAAACAGATGGGTGGTCAAATGGGCGGCCAAAATCCATTTGGTGGAATGGGTGGTCAGAATCCATTCGGTGGCGCAGGCGGTATGAATAACCAAAATCCATTTGGTCAACAACAGCAAAACCCGTTTGGTGACGTATTCAAACAGCATACGACTGTTGATGGTACGGCCAAAAACATCCCTAAAGATGTGAAAAAAATTACCAAATCTGCTAATGACGAGTAACAGTAATTTAGTCATTCATTAGGCATAGAAAAAGCCCCTTCCGTCATTAACGAAAGGGGCTTTTGGTAGCAGTAAATACATCAATTATAAAGAACATATTTACAAACCGAATAAAACAACCGAAGTGCCGCTGTAAGATGGTGACCCATGAACCGTGAAGTTCAGGGCGGATGCGTCATCCTCTCTGCAGGTTTCCTGATACACCGCAAGCGGTGCAGGCATACACAATGAGACGATAGGTACCACATCCTGGTAAAGCATTATCGGCTCAGGGAATAAACATCTACTAGCCAACACTTCAGAATAGATTCATCTTAACCAATGAGATGAATGATTGCAAGTAGGATTTACAGATTGATACGCAGTATTGTTACCTAGTATCTGTGGTAGGTTTTGAGCTTTTGATAACGATACAAACCCCATCATTTTTTAGTGAAAGATTGTCAGTTTTTCAGCTATTTTAAGATATGTGTTAATATATAGGGCTTTCCATACCCTAACATAGCATTGAAGGCGTTCATTCACTCGAGGAGCGGTAATATATGACCAGTACCCAGCAAACATCAGAATCTATTGGCGACAATCAGGCGCAGCAGCTCAGCAGTAAGCAAGAAGACGGCGCACAGAATAAAAAAACGCCGCATGTCTTAATGATATTAGACGGCTTCGGTCATCGTGAAGAAGATAAAGATAACGCCATTGCTGCGGCAAATATGCCAAATCTAGATAGAATTTACCAAAAATACCCTCATGGACTGATTTCTGCTTCAGGAGAAGATGTGGGTCTGCCAGATGGTCAGTTTGGTAACTCAGAAGTTGGCCACATGAATTTGGGTGCTGGCCGTGTTCTTTATCAAGACTCGACTCGCATCTCAAATGAGCTTGCCAATCGCGAATTCTACAAAAACGAAGCATTGGTTGACGCAGTAAAAGCGGCCAATGAGCTTGGCGGCAACGTACATATTATGGGTCTGCTCTCTGATGGCGGTGTTCACTCACATCAAGACCATATCGAGGGTATGTGCCATTCAGCGTTGGTTCATGGTGCCAAAAACGTCTTTATCCATTGCTTCTTAGACGGCCGTGATACCCCGCCTAAATCTGCGGATAAATACATCAATCGTTTGCGCGATTACATTGATAAGCTTAATGCTCATTATGAAGGCGGGCGCGTACAGATTGCCAGCATTATTGGTCGCTACTATGCAATGGACCGAGACAACCGCTGGGATCGCGTACAAAAAGCTTATGAGCTGATCACTGAAGGTAAGGCAGATCGCTTGTCGACACGTGCGGACGGTGCTGTCCAAGCGGCTTATAAGGCACGTGAGACTGACGAATTTATCAGCCCGACGACTGTCATCGGACGTGATGAGGTGCCTTATACCGTCGAAGACAATGATGCGCTGATATTTATGAACTTCCGTGCCGACCGTGCTCGCGAGCTTGCCCAAGCCTTTGTTTTACCTGATCATGAGTTTTCAGGTTTTGCCCGTCAAAAGCAGCCAAAACTTGCCGCCTTTGTGATGTTGACCAAGTATTCTGATGTATTGGCGGATAATCCAAAAACCAGCATCGCTTACTATCCAACGTCTTTGGCCAATACCTTGGGAGAGTATCTGCAGGATCAAGGTAAAACCCAACTACGTATCGCAGAAACTGAGAAGTATGCGCATGTGACGTTTTTCTTTAGTGGTGGCCGTGAAGAAGAGTATAAAGGCGAAACGCGTATCCTAGTACCTTCTCCAGATGTGGCCACTTATGACTTGAAGCCTGAAATGAGCGCGCCCGAAGTCACGGATAAATTAGTAGAAGCGATTGAATCTGGCCAATATGATGTGCTCGTTGTCAATTATGCCAATGGAGATATGGTAGGTCATACAGGGGTTTTCGATGCTGCGGTAAAGGCGGTCGAAGCGTTGGATGTCTGTGTGGGCCGTGTCGAGTCGGCAGTAAAAGCGGCTGGCGGCGATATGCTGATCACAGCTGATCACGGTAACTGTGAGCAAATGCAAGACTACGAAAGTGGTCAAGTACATACTCAGCATACGACAGAGCATGTACCGCTGATTTACGTAGGCGCACAAAAACTACAGGTACGTCGTGGCGGTAAGCTCAGTGATGTGGCACCGACTATTTTGGCACTAATGAATGTTGATGCACCCACCGAAATGACTGGTGAGAGTTTATTGGTTTCAGCATCTTAAGCCAGTTGTCTCAGATTATCCGTACATCGGATAATCTGTAAAGACATGGCTCGTTAGCTGAATGATATAAACCAGAAAAGGGAAGGGTAGCTATTACCTTTTCCTTTTTTATGATGGATTTTGCTTGATGATTTGCAAAACTGCCCTAGTTTGAGAGAGGCCTTTGGTGTTAACTTATACGGTAATACATAACAATAACTTTATACATTCTATTATTTAAATGAGTTTTTTATGCATCCTATCTCTTTTGTGTGCGCATCTTTGTCTAAACAATTAGACCAACGAGTGATGAAGTCGTCGCTAGCGACCATTATGTCCAAACCCGTATACTTCAAGTTTATAGGCTTTAAGCCCAGTCTAGCAATAGGTTTGCTTGGATTGTGTGTTGTCAGTATGGACGCGCAAGCAGCAGTGACCTCAGTCGGTGATGCTAGTCCGACATCAAGCCTACAGCTTATCAGTTTAAATGCCGATGATATAGTGGCTGAAGATGATACTGAGATGCTGAATGCTGCCGACGAATCATATGACTCAATAGACAGTATGCCAGACGAGAGTGCGGTAATGGACGATGATGATAATATCGATACCAGTATTCCATCAGAGGTTGCGCAAGTATCATTGAATGCAATTTCTCCTCAGACATTAAAGACCTTTGTTGCTGTTGTTGATTTAGTGCGCCGTCAGTATGTTGACGCGGTCAATGATGAGGAGTTATTTAATAATGCAATGAGCGGTATGTTAACTAAGCTCGATAGCCATGCTGAGTTTTTGGATGCGGAGGCCTATGAAAACCTACGTGCTTTTACCGAAGGGGACGTAGGTGATATCGGTATCCAAGTTACTTATGAGCCAGAGGTAGGCTATTGGATCATCACAGAAGTTATTGATGATTCGCCTGCAGATAAAAAAGGCATCGCAGTGGGCGATTATTTACACCAAGTTGGTGAATTCAAACTTGACGAAAATAGGCAAAGTAATGACGTTGAGCAGCTATTAACAGGGATTGCTGGTACCCAAGTAGATATCATCACTTCTAAAGCGGGTCGCCGCAAGCACACGACGACATTGCAGCGGAATAACAGTCACCCTCAAATTGTCGAGACAAAACTCGTCGATGGCATTGCGATTGTTAAACTACCTGCATTCCAGAACAATAGCCGTGAAAAGCTGTTGGAAGGTTTGATTAATTTAGATGCACCTATCTCAGGTATTTTACTTGATTTGCGTGACAATCCGGGCGGTGTTCTTACATCGGCGGTGAGCGTTGCCAGTTTATTTATGAATGATACCGATGTGGTACAAGTACAAGCACGTCAAGACAAATCGCGCGTACTAACCACCCAAGGGGATGCGATACTTAAGTCTCTACCTATGGTTGTTCTACAAAATCGCTACTCGGCATCAGCGGCAGAGGTTTTGGCCAGTAGTTTACAGGCACAAAAACGCGCTACTATCATCGGTGAAGTAAGCTATGGTAAAGGCTCAGTACAGTCAGTCATACCACTCAATGACGAGCAAGCAGTCAAGTTGACAGTAGCTAACTATATGACAGCATCAGGCAGGCAGATCGATGTCATCGGCGTTGAGCCTGACATTACTTTGTCAGGAAGTGAGAGCTCATGGGAGCAGCAGGCACTGGATTTATTAAAACCCCGCGCGCTCGATTCTGGCATCCGCTTCATTCGAAAGACTACTGCAAATTAGTATATTGTTGATAGATTTAACAATATACCGTCAGGCAGCCATTGAATCTCTGAAATAAATATCTAATGGCCCGATAGAAGACTTACTCAGATTGATCTTCTGCAATTTCTAACTTTTTCATACGATAACGTAATGAGCGAAAAGTCGTCCCAAGTAGTTCTGCTGCTTGGGTTTTGTTCCAGCCAGTTTGTTTGAGGGCTGTGATGATTAATTGCTTTTCTTGTTCCTGTAGATAATGCTCCAACCCTTGGGCTGGCAATTGACCATCAAGCGGTTCTTGCAGGCTTGTAGTCTCATTCTCTTTTGGTTGAATAGGACGATGGAGGGGTACTTTCTCATTCGTATCACTTGAGCTGGTTGATGGTTCTGTATTATTGGGCACTGAGCGCTGTATCATTGAAGGGTAGTGTTGGGTATTAGTACGATAAGGGTGCAAGTTGGTTGTTTCTTGCTTGTGCTTTACAGGCGTTATCTCACTGTCAGATTGAAGAGTCTGTTCACGGTTTTCTATTGCTTTAGACATTGTTTGGGTAGTTGGTTGAGATTGGTTTTGCTCATTTGCGTAATGGTTAGATTGTTGCGCATTGCTGTGAGCTTGCGTATCTTTAAGGTCGTGACTAACATCAGGTAGGCCTAAATGACTGATATCAATGTCCGAAGTTTCCGCCAACGTCACCGCACGCTCAAGTAAATTACGTAGTTCACGAACGTTACCGGCAAAGTCATGACGCTGCAAACGTTCGCTGGCTTCACGCGTGAGAGATGGGGGTATTTCTAGCTGCCACTCAGCAGAAATCATGGCTAAAAAATGCTCTGCTAATACAGGGATGTCATCACGTCGATCATTCAATGTCGGTAGCTTAAGCTCAATCACATTGATACGATAATACAAATCTTGTCGAAATGCGCCATCCTGTACCAAGCGGCTCAAATCTTTATGAGTAGCGGATAAAATGCGGATGTCTACTGGTACTTCTTTGGTGTCACCAATGGCCCTCACGGTCTTTTCTTGAATAGCACGCAACAGCTTCACCTGCATCGCTAATGGTAAGTCTGCCACCTCATCTAAAAATAAAGTACCGCCATTGGCTTGCTGAAACAATCCCTGCTTGTCAGCCACAGCCCCTGTAAAACTGCCTTTTTTATGACCAAAAAACTCTGACTCCATCAGCTCAGAAGGTATTGCACCGCAGTTCACTGGTACAAAGCTGCCATCTCGTCGCGGACTTAAATCATGAATCAGTCTAGCGACGACCTCTTTACCTGTACCAGACGCACCAAATAAAAAAACAGGCGCTTGTGAGCGTGCCAATTTTAATATGGTGTTTTTAAGAGGGTGCATGACCGCAGAATCACCGATTAGCCTAGCGTCCAGCATCTTTTGCTCAGGTGAGGATTCAGGCGTGGCTTGTGCCCCATTATCCTGATGAATAACCTTTAGAGCGTTTTCTACCAATTGACGTAATCTTGGTAGCTCAAGTGGTTTATTGACAAAGTCAAAAGCACCAAGCTTCAGTGCTTCAATGGCCAGATCCATACTTCCATGAGCAGTGATGACGGCTATCGGTGTATTCGAGCTGTTGCTGATTTCTTTGACCAGCTCCAACCCTGAGCCGTCAGGTAGTTTCAAGTCAGTGAGGCAAAAATCATAAGTATTGTCTTGCCAGTATGATCTTGCTTGCGCCAAAGTATAGGCCACATCAATTTTGATGCCCATTTTAGTCAAAGTGATTTGCATCAATCGGCATAGATCCACTTCGTCATCAACGACTAGCGCGCTTGTTGTCATACATTATCTCGTCAAATTCAATGGCTGCAAAGTATTAATAGCTAGGTCTAAATAGGGGTAAACTTCTTTTACAAAAAAAATTGTAAATCAATCATGTACGGTGGCTATTAGCTACCAATAGGTAATGTTCAAACATTTGTGATTAAGTAGTATTTTGATTTATGACTGGGATTAATAAAGATTTTCTTCCACGGCTTGCAAGATTTTTTCAGAGTCAATAGCAGGCGAAATAAAACGAAAACACGTTTTTTCATGTTCAGGAATATAGAGCAAACGTGCCTGATTGGCTTCACAAAAGGCTTGCGATAAATATAGTCCCAAGCCCGTGCCAGCTTTGTCTGTCGTAAAAAATGGATTAAACAAATGTTTTAAATCCTCAGTTTTAATACCATCACCATCATCCAATATGTCAATTATAACATCGCTGTCTGCACAGTAAATCTCGATTTCTACGTAAGCGTGAGGATGGCTATAGCTGCTATAACGCAAGCCATTGTTGATCAAATTAATCAAAATTTGTTCTAACTGATGCGGGTCAAATGATATGGTTGGTTGGGTTTTTAGATGCAGAAAAATGTCGTGCCCTTGAAAATAATTATCCAAAAATACTGGCATCCACTCAGCCAAAACAATGGCTTGCTGAGAGGCCGCTTGCTGGCGAGACAGTTTTAAAATATCTTCAATAATACGGTTGACGCGTTTGGTTTGTGAAAATATCATTTCATAGAGCTCATGATTGCCCGTCATGTTGACATTTGATGCATTTGCCTCAATTTCGGTCAAGTCTTCCATCAGTAGTTGGCTGGCTTGTGAGATGGCGGCTAGAGGATTTCTAATTTCATGAGCAATACTGGCAGTGAGTTGTCCTAACGACGCCAGTTTTAATTGTTGGGCGCTGGCCTGCTCACGGCGTAAGTCTTCCAATAGGATTAATTTGCTATCATCTTTTAGCGGGATGATTTGTACGCGTAGCTTACCAAATATCGAAGCGTTTGCCACCTCAGGCACATCGTACGTAAACGTACGCGATTGTCCTGTTGCCACTGACAAGCAAGCTTGGAGTAGCTGAGAATGCTGTTTGCTAAGTTGTTGTTTAAAGTTAGATAGAATGGCATGAGGCGTATCGCCTCTCATTTCTTTCATATCGGTTGAAAGTGCTAGATGCAGGCAATGATGAATCTTGTGTGATACTGAGCAGTTGGTGGGCCGCAAGATTTGCAAGGACGATATTCTGTTTATCGATGACAATCACACCATTGACCATTTGTGTAATGACTTCTTGATTGATGACATTGAGTCGTTCAACCTCTTTGGCATGACTTTGTGCAACTTTCTCAAGCTGTACCAAACGTTGTGAGATAGACCAACTCAAACCCCCTACTGCCAAGAAGCTTGCTGACATCAGCAAAGCATCACCCAAATTGGCCAAATTCATACTATTGGCAATGGCATAAAAAAACTGCTGATAGATAACAAAAATAATAGCCAACAAAGTGATAACTAGCGCTTGTGAACCATGCAATAGCATAAAGCTAGCGGCGACAACGACCATATAGAGCATGGTCAGTTGTAAGTCCGGCTCACCTGCTGTATACAGCAATAAGCTTAATATAATAACGTCTAATACGAGCCCAAACGCTAACTGTCGGCGCATCTGCTTTGTGACAACGTAAAACAGCCCGAGCAAAATCAAGCTCAGCATCACATAAAAGCTCAGGGCTGTTTGCTGTAAAAAACTGGGGAGAGAGGCGCTATCACCGGCGCGTGCAGATATATATACCATCAGCATAGAAAATATACTGACGACAAAACGATAACTGCTGTAAATAATGCCTAGTCTGCGCAGCTGCGGCAAAGGAAGTGTATCATCGTGGTGTAAATAGCGACTGATGGCAGAAATGATGGTGGTGGCAGGTTTCATAAATTGACCGTGATGACAAAGGAGATACTAAGCAACTTATGGTTGAATCAAACCATGGCGAATGGCCAAATGCGTTAATTTCACATCACTATCAACGCCAACTTTTTCATAAATACGATAGCGATACGTATTGATGGTTTTGACGCTGACAAATAATTGGTCAGCAATCTGCTGCGGGCTTTGGCAATTGACCACCATCATAGCCACTTGCTTTTCTCTATCACTTAACAAATCAAAAGGCGAGCTGGCATTATCAGACAATAAGACGTCCGCCAATTGTTCAGCAACGTCTTGGCTAAAATAGCGACCACCTTGATAGATTTTTTTGACCGCGCGTATCATCTCATCAAGTGGCGTACCTTTTGTGATATAACCATTGACACCAGCTTTGATGAGCATTGAGGGGTAGGGCTGTGCAGACATACTACTAACAGCTAAAATCTTGATACCCATATCGAGCTGAATCAAGCGTTTGGTCGCTTCAAGGCCACCAATATTGGGCATGTTGACATCTAGCAAGACCACGTCAGGACGTAACTGCTTGGCCTGTTTGATTGCCATATCACCGCTATCTGCTTCCCCCACTACTTCGATATCGGGGCTGTCTGACAACATACGGCTAATACCCATCCGTACTAAATCATGATCATCGACCACCAACACTTTAATCATAACCATACTCTTTATCGTTTGTCAGAATGAATGTTTTTACAAGGATTAAATAACAGAAAAAACAAAGTTAACATAAGCCGTTTTTTGATTCTAAATGCAGTTTTTTATTTTAAATACATAGGATACGGCTAATATGCTGTATCAATATCTTCATTTAATATAATAAAGTACAAAGAATCATAACATTCTAAGTTAAGTTATATTTCTGTATTGTTAATCAGTGTTTCTAAAATATAAATCAGTTGTATCAAAGTTTGAATGAAGCTAAAAAAAACCGTTAAATCAGTTTGATAGATTAAACTTAAATGTAAACCATGATACACTAAAAATACAAAAGCTCTATGTGAGTACTTACAAACACATCTATAAACGCTACGTACGTTCTTGGCGTCAGGCAGTATGTAACTGGCGTGATAACGACAGCAGGAGGCATAATGAAGCAACTACTATTAACCAAACAGCAATTGATCGCTGCTATGATTTCATTGAGTTTGGGCAGTGTTGCACAAGCCGCACTTACAATTAATGGTAGCACTGAGACAGCTTCTAGTGCACGCTTGAGTTGGGGCGGTGCTGATAGCTTGTCTGAAGCGCGTAACATCATGTACAAGTCTAATGGCTCTGCTATCAAAAAAGTCGACAACGGCTATGGTACGACCAATATCACAAACAGCAGCAGTTTTGCTAGCAGTAACAATACCGCTCGATACAATACGACTTATCGCGGCGCATTTGGTAGCAGTGATATGATCCCAATCAGTACAGACTCGCGCAGTGTCGCGGTGATTGATGCTGAAACGGGCGAATCTATCTACGAAAAAGACGCTGACATCGCGCGTCCTATGGCCAGTATTACTAAAATAATGACAGCCATGGTTGTGCTAGATGCAGGTCTCGATATGCGTGAAGAAATCACGCTTGATCCAGAAGACTTTGTAGGGCCTAAGCGCGCCAGCTCACGCTTAAAGTCAGGTGACCGTTTAAACCGTGCCGAGTTGCTATTGATGGCTTTGATGAAGTCTGAAAACCCAGCCGCAAAGAGCTTGGCACGTAACTATCCAGGCGGCTACAATGCCTTTATCCGTGCGATGAACAGAAAAGCACAAGATCTAGGTATGACTACTGCGTTTTTTGGTGATCCAACGGGTCTTGATAAGCGTAACGTTGCTTCATCGAATGATTTGGTAAAAATGGTTCGTGCTGCTGGCAACTACGATGTGATTCGTCGCTTCTCTACCACCAAGAGCTATGACTTCTTTGTTTCAAACTACTCAAGTGGTAATCGCACTTATAAAGCCAACAACACTAGTAGCTTGGTTCGTGCAGGTGATTACCCAATCGGTATCTCAAAAACAGGTTTTATTAACGAAGCTGGGCGCTGTGTTGTGATGGAAACGCGAGTCAATAATCGCCCTGCAATTATCGTCATCCTAGGGGCAAACAGCTCAGCAACACGTTGGGGCGATGCTAAAAACATTCTAAACAGCTTGGCGACACGTCGTACCGTATAGACGCGCTGTTTTAAATATGTAAAAAAGGCTGTTATATCATATAACAGCCTTTTTATTGTGTTGAGTTTAAGATTAAGGATCTGCCCTATGAACCAGTCATCAACCTCATCTGCGATACCCAAGCTATATTTGCTGACCAATGATGATGAATTTGAATTGTTGTATCAAAAGTTAGATGCCGCCTTATCAACAGGGCTAATCGCATTGTTGCAGATTCGGCGCAAGCAAACACTTAGTCTGCCAGATGGTCATATAACGCTTTATGAAGAAGCCAAACAGATTGTTAAGCTGGCCAAAGCACATGACGTTCCAGTCGTTATGAATGATGATATTGCAATAGCAGCCAAGCTTGGTATTGGTGTACACCTTGGGCAAGGAGATGGCAAAATTGGTGATGCTTTGCAGTCTCTTGAATCGACTCAAATAATTGGTCGAACTTGCCATGGGAATATTGAATTAGTCAAAGAGGCAAAGGATGATGGTGCAAGCTACGCTGCGATGGGTGCCATATTTACCTCTACCACAAAACCGAATGCTGATATTATCTCGCGTCAAAAGTTGATTGAAGGCTGTCAACAAGACATACCTATATGTGTGATAGGCGGATTAACTGTAGAAAATATTTCAGAGCTGGCAGGCATACCAATTGCGCTTGTGGCACTAGTAGGCGATATTATGGATTTGCCTGTAGAAAAAATCGCCGAGCGTTGTTATCAATGGCAGCAGGCACTTTCTAAATGGAAAACACCTGCTGTATAAAATGTGTTCTAGATGAAATTTATTAGCTATTCAGCATGTTCCATACACAAAGTAGCGTAGGGCAGCGCTTCTAAACGTTGCTCTTCAATCGGTTTACCGCAAACCTCGCACTCGCCATAAGTACCATTTTCGATACGACTTAAGGCATTTTCGACATAGATTAGGCTCTGACGCGCTTCGCTCATTAAATTTTTGCGCATATCATTTTGACGATAGGATATAGCCTGATCTTCCCAGTGCTCATTGAGATCATCTTGTGGGTTTTGGATATGATCTTCGATTTTGTCAATGCGAGACTCGTACTCATCTTTTAGTTTTAATAGATTTTGCTTTGCAGTGTCTAAGTCGATACTCATTGTGTTCTCCTAAAAAGTTATTGTTATTGTCAACGCTTCTATCATAAAGAGCCTGACTGCTGAGTACCACCACGAAATGTTACTGTTTATTGAATGAGTTCAAAGCTAGCAGTTACAACCGTTTCCTATCAATGCTGGAGTAAAATTACTCACTCAATATTTTCATGTTTTTAAAAATCGTGAAA
>AYSL01002826.1_pt1 | contig 11641 bp, 7 predicted proteins | sample 596161 | NCBI WGS metagenome assembly AYSL01 (sample SAMN02402864, study PRJNA223357) | marine sediment metagenome | biome: ENVO:00000447; isolation source: marine sediment samples in the proximity of a phosphate-oil terminal | place: Indian Ocean: Red Sea, Aqaba Gulf | collected 2011-05-20 | depth... | reverse complement strand
TCTCTTGTAATATCCAGCCAAAAAATAAAACTAGCTACTTTGGGTGAGCTGAGTTTAGTGGATTATAGTCGAACCACTATTAAAGTGTTACAGCGTTAGACTCGTTTAGCCTACTACTGTAGTACTTGCACTCGTCTGCCTTGTACCACTTTTAGTATTGATTGACTATAGTTGGTTACTGTCTCTAGGTTGGAGGTTGCAACGATTGAGCCTATATATTTCATCATTTACTACGAGGATAAGATTATTAAAAGTAGAGGTAGTGACATAAACCATAAATTATAAATTATAAACAAAAAATCCCCCTATCTAGGGCAGATAGAGGGAAGGAGAAACCTGACAATTACGATAGCTTATAAAAACCAGTTAGGCGGCTTTTTTGCTGATACTAATAGAGCGAAAAGCATTTTTCAAGTTATTGTTATGCTCAAGAATTTTTTGCTCAATCTTAGCATAATCATGCTTCAATTTATCATCAGCCTCGTGCAAGCGATCAGCGAACTCTGTCTTTTTAAGTTCAATTGTTTTTGCTTTTAGCGCTTGCCACTCTTCAACTGTCTGCGTAAAGGCATCATATTCAAACTTAATGCGATCTTGGAAGCTCTTCATCGCATGAGTTAAGTCAATACCGCCACCAGTCGCGGTATCGATTTTCTGCTGAGCTGCTTTAAATTGCATTTGAACTTCGGCATGCTTGATGGTCGTATCATCGACCGTGCGCAGATCAGAGGTCAACCCAAGTTTTGATAAGCCAGCAATCAACCATTTGGTTGGATCATACTGCCACCATTTTACGCCATTACGATAGTCGTACTGGAAGAAGTGATGGTAGTTGTGATAACCCTCACCCCATGTAAATATCGCTAAAATGAAGTTATCACGAGCAGTATTGGTATCGGTATAAGGACGGCTACCAAACATATGACACAATGAGTTAATGAAGAAAGTAAAGTGATGCGTCAATACCAAGCGCAGCAAACCTGCCAACACAAGCGTGCCCCAAACATCACCCAACAACCAACCAACAGCCGCGACCAAACCAACGTTGGTGGCTAGTACCCATAGGCCATAATATTTATGCTGTATCTGTAGGACTTTGTCTTTGGTCAAGTCAGGAATGTTTTTGTAGTCAAAGTTGCCGCTAGGATAGTTACGTAGCATCCAGCCGATATGGCTGAACCAGAACCCACGTTTTGCTGAGTACGGATCGTCCATTACATCATCGACATGACGATGATGAACACGGTGACCTGAAACCCAGTCAAATGCAGACCCTTGTACCGCTAGGGTAGCTCCTAGCAATAAAAAGTTTTTGACGATTGGATGCGCTTTGTAAGCACGGTGTGCCAACAGGCGATGATAACCAGCGGTGATACTAATGCCAGTCCATACCATAAAGGCACCAAATACACCCCAGACAGGAGCGCTTACATCATGAGTAAACAAATACCATGGTGTAATGATAGCAGCAGCAATCGGCGTCGTTACCAAAAAAGTCGCTGGAATCCAGTTGATTGGCGCTTTTGTAAATTCAAACTCACGCATATCAATGCTTTGCTCTTTTGTCAGAACATCCGTTTGCTCAGAAGCGTTAGCGTAGTTGCGTTTTGCCGTAGGCTGCTCGTCAAGAGCCATTTGCGCTTTCTTTTCATCAAAACGAGTCTTGAAACGCGTGACTTGAGTGCTGGCGTTCTTTACAAAGGTATCGCCAGATTTGATAGCGAAACGTAAGCCTTTAAGCGGTAAGCCAAGTGCTTTTTTTGCAATCATATAATATCCCTAACGGTATTAATTTAAGTCCCCATAGTACCTGAAAAATCATATAAAGTGAACACTTATACACTATAAAAATATTGCTAAATAACAATAACTTGTATGAATTATAGACTGTATGAGTCAAAAATGCCGATAACTTGTCAGGCATTAAGGGGAAGTGTAAGTAACGCTATAGATATGTAGGGACTGTAAGGGTGAAAAAAGAGATTTATCTAAAAGTGAAAAAATATGGATAGACAGTTCAAGGTAATAATAAATGACGTGGAAAGTCAGTAATAATCACGTCGGTATTCCAGCTTATAAGCTGTTCAATCGTATGGACATCATTGACCGTCCAAGCGCTTACAGGCAACCCATAACGGTGACTGTGTTTGATAACGTCTTGGGTCAAAAGCGGATAATGAATACCTAACTGAATACAACCAAGCTGCAAAGCGGTGTTTGTCGCTTTTGCCAAGGCAGTTGGCGTGCGAATCAATAATCCTCGCGGTATGCGAGATAATAGTTTGTGGCGTTGCAACCGATTATGCAGCTCCACATCAAAGCTGGTCAGCACCACTGGTAAGCTGGCAAGCGGTGTATCGATAAGCTCTTGCGCCAGTGCATTGATCAATACTGCATAATTGGTTCGATTGTGTGTTTTAATCTCAAGCTCAATCACCCTAAATCCTCTCAGTACAGGCGCTATATTGGCTAAAGTCATGATTGGCTGCCCGAATTGTAAGCGGCACTGAATCTCTGTGAGCCCGAGCTGATCAATACGCGACTGTTGACCGCACATACGCTCCAAATCATCGTCATGGAACACAATCAAGTGACCATCGGCATTCAGTTGAATATCAAATTCAACCCCTGCCAAGCCTTGTGAGGTTAGATTTTGAGAATACTTAAAACCTGAAAAGGTATTCTCTAAACTCTCTCCGCGAGCGCCACGATGACCTAATAAACGCGTGTTTTTGAAATTTACCATATCACATGACTACTGACTGATTTTACGACTCATCATATATTGTCATGACATCAACGTCTAATAGAATTTATGGCGTGAACCAATATACTTTGCGTCTGATGTTTCTCTAGTATTTGTTATGTTTTTGCAACCAAACGCAGGTTTTACCCATAATGAGGGGCGCTATTTGTATATCCATGGGCTACACTAATGACCATTTCAACCAAACACCGTATAATGATGTGGTTTTCAAATCTATCACAGACCGTTAATGACACCATTGTTTTATAAGTCTGCCATGCAGTTTGAGTGTTAAATACTGTCTATCAGTGGCGGTAAGAACCAGTAAATTGGGAGTGAAGTAAATATGAGCGTAGCAAATATAAGTTTGAGCAAGTGGCATAAAGTGGCTGGAATCGGAATAGTATGTGGTTTGGCGCTTGCAGGCTGTGATCGCTCAGAGAAAGAAGATACTGCCGATACGGCAGAGATGACGGAACAAGAGCCAGTAGCGACCGAAAGTGCCGTCGCTCCTGCTATCAATTGTGATGACCCGATGGTACAAGACCGTCTCAAATCTGCTTTAAAAAATACACTCAACCAACAGGCACAAGCGTTGGCTGCTAATTATGCCAATGATGCCGAGATTAGTCTAGAAAGCGGCGTTGTCACTGAAAAAATCAATGGCGTGGTTATCGATGTACAAAACGCTGCCATACTACAAAAAGCCAATGACAATGGTATGACAACGTGCCAAGCAAGTGTCAGCATGACATTGCCAAGTGAAGACTTGTATCAAGCCAGTCAAGTGCAAGCGGCTAACAATCAGCCAAGCCTGCAATCTCGTTTGGCGCAAGACAATATCCGTATCAATAACAACATGCTCGTTGATGACGCCTTTACTTACGTTGTCGGTACTCAAGGCGGGCAAGTGCGCACGCGTATTGCTGGACAGCCAGCGTTGATTACTGTGGTTTCAGATGTGATGGCAGGCTCTGTGTTGAAATCTGCGATGGATGAGGAGCGTGCTGAGCGCCGTGCAGCAGCCCAAAGCAGAAACAATAATACTCAAGCAGCACCCGCTCGTCAGCAGCCTAGAACCATCACGCCAGTTGAGCCAATTCGTCCTACTGAACCTGCGACGCCGCCAACCATCAATAAACCGACCAGCAACCAAAACAGCTCGACAGAAAACAATCAAGCAGCGGCTACTACTGAGACCAAAAAACCAGTAACGCCAGCGACGCCAAAATCAGTGCCGAAAGATGAAACCATCGATATGGTCATCATTGAAGATGATAGCGCCACTTACTAATTTGCAATTTTATGAGTAGTTAGCAACTGGTAGTCGATAGATATTGCTAAGTAATAAAAACCCCGTAACATGAGTGCTGCGGGTTTTTTTATAATCGAAAAATCAACCTATAGTTAAGTCTAAATAAAAACGATACAGGATAATAAATTCATTTGATTAAACGCTATTTTTCTTGCTTACTGTGACTACGTCTCCAGAGGCTGCGAAAAATAGCGTTTAATCTTATTGTATCGATTTTATAGTGAACCGACTATAGTTCAGAGAATGCTAGCAAGATTAGGTTTAATTCACTAGCGATTGTCAGCGAAGTTTTGCAAGACTTGACTGTCCCATAGTACTTCAGAGACTTGTTCGGGATCTGTACAAAAGCGCGCAGCGACAAACAACCAATCAGATAAACGATTGATAAAGCTGATGGCAGTGCGGCGTATGGCTGCTGGGCGCTGCTCCTGCAATAACACAGCTTGGCGCTCAGCTCGGCGACACACACTACGTGCGACATGCAACTGGCTCACCAGTACAGAGCCTGTGGGTAAAATAAAGTCTTTTAGTGGTGGCAGCGTGGTATTCATCATATCGATTTGTTGCTCTAGCCACTCGATATGGGTGGCATTGACGCCCTCATATTCTGGCATGGCAAGCTCACCGCCGATATTGAACAATAGATGCTGAATAATAACTAAGGCTTGAGAAAAATCCTTACTAATCGATTGGCCTTTGTTTCTTTGTAGTTGAGCACGCACCAGTCCGATATGTGAGTTGAGCTCGTCGATATCACCCATGACACCGAACAGATTGTCAGCTTTACTGAGTCGACTGCCATCAGCCATACCCGTGCTGCCATCATCTCCAGTACGCGTGTATATTTTGCTTAATCGATTGCCCATCTTTATATCCTTAACGGTTTTTATGATTGAATGGTGGTAGTTGCCTGCTCATTGTAGTATTTTACGCCTGTTTTCGCTAAGATAATGGGTTACGTTAAAATTATAATCATATCATCGGTACGGCTTGCTTACTTGCTGCGGCTGATATTTTCAATTTATTTATTTTATTTATGCTAAAAGGCTCTTTTATTATGACCACACCACTTGCAGATGCGATGTCTCAACTTGCTATTTATGACTCACTGACTGGCGGCAAGCGTCCGTTTGAACCGCTCAAAGCAGGGAAGGTGGGTATGTATGTGTGTGGTATGACCGTCTATGACTATTGTCATATCGGGCACGCTCGAATGATGATTGGATTTGATATGGTGGTACGTTGGCTCACCCAATTGGGTTATGACGTCAATTACGTGCGTAATATCACTGATATCGATGACAAAATCATTGCGCGCGCCGCTGAAAATGGCGAAGAGATTGGGGCGTTGACCCAGCGCTTTATTACAGCGATGCACGAGGATTTTGCAGCCCTTGGCTGCTTGGCACCTGATGCTGAGCCGCGCGCGACTGATCATATCGATGATATGCAGCAAATGATTGAGACGCTGGTCACAGGTGACTATGCGTATGCAGGCGACAATGGCGATGTCTACTATGCTGTTGATAGTTTTGCGAATTATGGCAAATTGTCTAAGCGCAATCTTGATGAGATGCAGGCAGGTTCACGTGTCGATGTCGAAAACGATAAGCGCAACCCATTTGACTTTGTGCTTTGGAAAGCGGCGAAACCTGATGAGCCGCAATGGGCGTCACCTTGGGGGCAGGGGCGTCCGGGTTGGCATATTGAATGCTCGGCCATGTCGACCAAGTGCTTGGGCAATACCTTTGATATTCATGGCGGCGGTCACGACTTGCAGTTCCCGCATCATGAGAATGAAATTGCCCAGTCTGAGGCAGCGACGGGTTGCGAGTACGCGCGTAACTGGATGCACGTCGGGTTTATCAATGTTGACGGCGAAAAAATGTCCAAGTCGTTGGCTAATTTCTCAACCATTCGCGATGTTATAGCAAAATACTTGCCTGAAACGGTGCGTTTTTTCTTATTATCTAGCCATTATCGTAGCCAAGTTAATTTCTCTGATAGCGCATTAGATGAAGCCCATAATAGCCTAAGCAGACTGTATAATGCGTTAAAACTGGCTGAACAGCAAAAAGGGCAAACAATCGTAATCGATGACAACTTGACGAGCGAAGCTTATCGTACGGCTGCTGGACAAGATTTTATTAAAGCCATGAATGATGACTTCAATAGCTCAACAGCGATTAGTGTTTTATTTGGTCTGGCACGCGACATCAATAAAGCCATCAAAGCTGAAGAAGTCGAGACAGCATGGCAGTTGGCACAGCAATTAAAAGCACTGGCACAGGTGTTGAATATCTTACAACAACCTGTGCAGCAGTTTTTGCAAGCGGTGATTGGTGATAAAGCAGAAGATGGTTTGACTGATGCGGCTATTGACGGATTGATCGTCGAGCGTGCCGATGCCAAAACCAACAAAAACTTTGCGCGTGCTGATGAAATACGCGAGCGGCTAAAAGAGGCTGGTATTGAGCTTGAAGACAGCCGCGCTGGTACAACATGGCGCCGCGCATAGATATATAGACGCTGTGCATCAGATTACATACGCATGCTAATAAATTAAGTCAGCTCACGCTGGCTTTTTTTTGCAGAGTGCATTAGGTTAAAGCATACCGAATGCACTTTTTATATCCATTCCTTTTATATCCGTTCCTTTTGTAGACCAGTGGCTTTGAAAATATGAATACTCTTAAAAATAGTAATGCTGATGATCGTGGCATAGCAATGGATATTGACGGTGGTCACCGCCGCGATGTAGAGCGTAATAATATCCGCTACAATGCACTGCAGGTAGTTTTAGGGTTTCTTATTATAGCCATCAGCGCTATCTATATACCTGCCAGTGCAGCAAATGAGGAAGGCCGCTCACAAGTCGCTAGCAAACCTGACAATTTGGCTGAGTACGCTGTCCAACAAATAAATACAATCAAAGACGAAAATATTAGCGTCTCTGGTATTACCGAAGAGATATTTGATCCCACTGAGCGTAGCGCAGTACAGCAAGCAGGGACGTTGCAAGGTGATGTGGGACTGACAGGGGAGTATAGCGAGAATTACTACTTACTCAACAAGCTCAATGTCGGGTTACCACCATTAGCTGAGCCACCAAATTTGGCGACGCCGCTTGCGACTTTGGGGTTTTTTCAATCTGCGGTGATGAAGCAGCAGTATGATTTGGCCGCTTATGCACTCAATATGAATCTGATTGATGAGAAAAACCAGCGTACCCGTTCGCTTGATTTGACCAAGCAGCTTGATTTTTTACTATCTGAAAAAGAGCTATACGTATTTGATGATATGCCCGATCGTCCTGATGGTCTGATTGAACCACCATTGGGTAACGATAGTAGTGTCATGGGTATCCCTAGACGCTCTATCCAGCTGGGTTATATCGAGTACCGAGAACGTCGTGTTCCTGTTTACTTGGAGCGGGTAAGGGTAGGTGATCAGGCGCCAGTTTGGATGTTCTCTGCGCAGACAGTGGGTAATATTGAAAATCTTTATAAACAATATCATCCATCGGAGTTTGAGCGTTATCTACCTACTTGGTTAAAATTCCAGTTTTTTGGTATTGCCTTATGGGAGTTTTCAGCGCTCATCCTGTTTTTCTTATTTACCATGGGCGTAGGTTGGATACTAAGTAAAAGCACGGAAAAACTCATCAGCCGTTATGTTGATAATGAAAAATACAACATCTCTGCTGGCAGTGCCAATGGCGTGGCAGATTTGGCCAATAAGCTAACCGTGCCTTTGACCTTTACCATCAGTTTTTCGCTCGTTTTTACCTTAGTTTCTGGTGGTTTTCCTTATCTAGATGCAGTGGCTTCATCAACCCGTCCGCTGATTTGGACGGGGTTGGTATTTAGTGCGATGTGGCTAGGCATTCGTACTATTAATTTTTTTGCCAATCGTTACCAAGACATGCAGATTGAAAACCTAGGAGAAGAGCATTTTGATAAAGTGCGCCGTCGTCGCACTTATGTGTCGATATTCCGCCGCGTTTTCATTTTTGTCATGATATTGGGTAGTATCTGGATAGGACTGAGTGAGTTTGCCAACATGGAAGGTCTTGGCAAAACCTTACTGACTTCAGCTGGTATTGCTGGCGTGGTTATTGGTATCGCCGCTCAGCCTATATTGGGTAACATCATTGCTGGGGTGCAGGTGGCAGTGACGCAGCCTGTACGGATTGGCGATAGCGTGATAATGGATGGTAATTTCAGCACTGTGGAAGACTTGCGTTACACTTATGCGGTACTCAAAACATGGGATGAGCGTCGATTAATTGTGCCGATGCGCCAGTTGATCACTGAAAGGGTAGAGAACTGGTCACATACAGAAGTGCATCAAACCTGTCCTGTGTTTTTATACATTGATTATGGTGCAGATATAGAGGCCATTCGCCAGCAGTTTGTCTCAGTAACTAAAGATAATGAGCTTTGGGACAATGAAACTGAGCCCGAAATATTTGTTGTTAAAGTGACAGAAAACACCATTCAGCTGCGCGGTGCTGTTTCAGCAGTAGGTCCCATAGAAGCATGGACGCTTGCTTGCGAAGTGCGTGAGCAGATGCTTGGCTACTTGCATCAGCAGCAAAACAAGTATTTGCCGACAGAGCGTTTTACGTTAACAGAAAGTCTGTAACGTTCAAGGAGAGCTATTCGCTATAAAAAAGCGCCATTAAACATATAGTGCATGATTATCATCGACAAAGACGTATTTGTGTAAAATAATCTGATAAATATAGTATGTCAGAGAGGTGCTTATTTGTTATAATGTGGCGTTATTTTTATAGGATAACTGAGTGGTTAGCCATGAGTCAGCACTGTGTATGCAGTTGCAATGATTGATATGCCTAACTCTGAGCTCCTACCCATCAAAATAACCACCACTAGGGGTCTGTATGTTGCGAATTGTCGATGAAGCCTTAACCTTTGATGACGTTTTATTATTGCCAGCCTATTCTGAAGTTCTGCCAAAAACTGCCGATCTGTCTACCCGTTTGACCAAAAACATCACACTAAACCTTCCGCTGATCTCTGCGGCTATGGATACCGTCACTGAGTCTGAGATGGCCATTACCATGGCACAGCTTGGTGGTATGGGTATCTTGCACAAGAGCATGGACATCGAAAAGCAGGCCACACAAGTACGCCGCGTCAAAAAGTTTGAAGCGGGTACGGTTGTTGACCCAATCACCGTACATCCAGAGATGACGATTGGTGAATTGCTACGCTTGACGCAAGACAATAATATCTCAGGCGTACCTGTGGTCGAAAAGGGTACAGACAACGTAGTAGGTATCGTGACTCACAGAGATTGGCGTTTTGAGACCAACTTGTCATTGCCAGTTAGTCAGATCATGACACCAAAAGAGCAGTTGGTCACCGTACATGAAGGTGAGAGCAACGAGAATATCAAAAAATTGCTACATGAGCATCGCATCGAAAAAGTCATCGTTATCGACGACAACTTCCGCTTACGTGGTTTAATTACGGTCAATGATTTTGCCAAAGCCGAAAACAATCCAAATGCGTGTAAAGACGAGAAAGGTCGTCTGCGTGTTGGTGCAGCGGTTGGTACAGGTGCAGACACGCAAGCACGCGTCGAAGCATTAATCGCTGCTGATGTTGATGTGATCGTAGTGGATACGGCGCATGGTCACTCAAAAGGCGTAATTGAAAAAGTCTCTTGGATCAAGAAAAACTATCCGCATGTTCAAGTTATCGGTGGCAACATCGCAACAGGCGAAGCGGCACTTGCACTACGTGATGCTGGCGCTGATGCGGTAAAAGTCGGTATCGGCCCTGGGTCTATCTGTACCACGCGTATCATTGCCGGTATCGGTGTACCACAAATATCAGCTATTGATAATGTTGCTAGCGCATTAAAAGACAGCATCCCATTAATCGCTGATGGCGGTATCCGCTATTCAGGTGATATGGCAAAAGCGATTGCGGCTGGTGCATCGTGCATTATGGTAGGCTCACTAATGGCTGGTACGGAAGAGGCACCAGGTGAAGTTGAGCTGTTCCAAGGCCGTTATTACAAAGCTTACCGCGGTATGGGTAGTCTGGGTGCAATGTCTGGATCAAACGGCTCATCGGATCGTTATTTCCAAGATGCCAAAGATGGCGTAGAGAAGCTCGTACCAGAAGGTATTGAAGGCCGCGTTCCTTATAAAGGACCTGTCGCTGGTATTGTCAACCAATTGGTTGGTGGCTTACGCTCATCAATGGGCTATACAGGCTCTGCGACTATCGAAGATATGCGCACCAACCCACAGTTTATCAAAGTCACATCAGCAGGCATGAAAGAGTCGCATGTTCATGATGTACAGATCACGAAAGAAGCGCCGAACTACCGTGTAAACTAATCGGTATTTTATAGCTCTGCACTGTTTGAGAACTGGCCCAGTTGCAGAGCTGTAGTGACGTTAAGATACAAACAGCCAACAATGCTTTGTTATTGTTGGCTGTTTTTTTTGTAGAATATAAAAGCATATTATTACAATAGCAGTATTGCCTGCGTATACGCTTGGCCTTTTATTTTTAGACTTGAGGAATATAAATAATGAGTTACTTTGGCACTGATGGTATCCGTGGAAAATTTGGTGAATTGCCTATTACCCCTGACTTTATTTTAAAACTGGGTTATGCGACTGGACAGGTGCTCATAGAAGCCAACGAAAATTCTACGCGCAAACCAAGTGTGGTCATCGGCAAAGATACTCGTCTCTCAGGTTATGTCATTGAAGCTGCTCTGCAAGCAGGTTTTAACGGGGCTGGCGTCGATGTTTATATGCTTGGTCCATTACCGACGCCAGCGATTGCACATTTGACTCGCAGTTTTAATGCCGATGCAGGTGTGGTTATCTCAGCGTCACATAATCCTTATTATGATAACGGTATCAAGTTCTTCTCAGGTAGTGGCAAAAAAATCAGTGATGAGATGCAGAATGCCATCAACGAAAAACTAGCAGCGATTATAAATGACACGGATAGTAAAGAAGCAGCGATGCCGATTCTTGATCCAGCAAATTTGGGCAAAAACCGCCGAATTGACGATGCAAAAGGTCGATACATTGAATTTTGCAAAGGCAGCTTCCCATATCAGTATGATCTTAGCCATCTGACCGTCGTGGTTGATTGTGCCAATGGTGCAGGCTATAGCGTCGCACCTAGAGTCATGCGGGAGCTTGGTGCTAATGTTATCGCTATCAATAACACTCCAGACGGCATCAATATCAATGCTGAGTGTGGCTCTACCCATCCTGAAGGTCTGCAAAAAGCGGTGCTTGAGCATGAAGCAGATGTTGGTATCGCATTAGATGGTGACGGCGATCGCATTGTGATGGTTGATGAGACAGGTAAGCTGGTTGATGGTGACGGTATCTTATATGTGCTCGCGACCCAAGGACTCACCAAAGCGCAAGGCGTCGTTGGTACGCTTATGAGTAATATGGGATTAGAGTTAGCACTAAAGGCGGCTGACATTGATTTTACTCGTGCAAAAGTAGGCGACCGCTATGTCATGCAAGACTTGGAGGCCAATGGTTGGATACTAGGCGGTGAGCC
>AYSL01002605.1_pt1 | contig 11733 bp, 13 predicted proteins | sample 596161 | NCBI WGS metagenome assembly AYSL01 (sample SAMN02402864, study PRJNA223357) | marine sediment metagenome | biome: ENVO:00000447; isolation source: marine sediment samples in the proximity of a phosphate-oil terminal | place: Indian Ocean: Red Sea, Aqaba Gulf | collected 2011-05-20 | depth... | reverse complement strand
GCCAGCGTGGTAGTGCCAGTGGCAAAAATTATCATTCTTGCTTGGCTCAATTTTTCCGTACAGCGAGAGAAAACCACTTCAAAACAATTACGTATACGTTACTACCGCATCACTGAGGCGATAGGCCGCTGGTCGATGATAGACGTTTTTGTTGTAGCAGTGCTGGTATCCCTTATTCAGATGGGGAACACCATGTCTATTTATCCGGGCCAAGCGGCACTCGCCTTTTGTGCCGTTGTATTTGTAACGATGATAGCCGCGATGACGTTTGATTCGAGGCTAATTTGGCAGCAGTGGAAGCAATTACCATGACCACAAACGATCCGAACATTAATGAAGCTAAGGTCAAACCGACCTCGTCCATTTCTCGCATTTGGATTATCCCAATTCTTGTTATCGTTATTGGTGGCTGGATGGTGTACTACCAATGGAAGAATCAGGGCCCTCTTATTACGATAGAGCTGCATTCGGCAACAGGTATTGAGGTAAACAAAACACCAATAAAAGTGCGCGACTTAGATATTGGACAGGTAAAAAAGATAACGCTAAAACCTGACTTAAACGGCGTACTTGTCACGGCCAGAATTGATGCTAGCGCGGCCCATCTACTCAATGAAAATGCAAAAGTTTTGGGTTGTCGCCCCCCGTATAAGTTTTTCAGAGTTTCAGGGCTAACACCCTCTTGTCTGGCAGCTATATTGCCATGTCAGCCCGTGATAAAGGCAAAGAGCAACTCCATTTTACGGCACTTGAGCGCCCACCGGTTACGCCTCCTGGCACTCCAGGGCTGCATGTTATGTTAAAAAGTGACGACGAATTTGCCTACAAACCTGGCGATCCTGTTATTTATAAAGGGTTTAAAGTTGGCGAGTTTGAAGACGCTACCTTTAATATTGAAGAACGTGTGGTGTATTACGACGCATTTATTGAAGCGCCTTACCATAAACTCATAACCAACACGACACGTTTCTGGGATGTTAGCGGTGTTAAATTGTTGCTTGAATCGAACGGTGTAAGCGTTGAAACAGGCAGCTTGGAAACCTTATTAGCAAACGGTATTACCTTTGGGATCCCTGACGGCGTGCCAAAAGGTGAACAAGTGCTAGATAACGCCTTTTTCACAATTTATGGGGATAGCACATCCGCCTCAGATGCACGTTATAAAGTCGCCGCTGAATACTTGCTACTTATCGATGAAAGTGTGCGAGGTCTAACCGTTGGCGCACCGGTTGAATACCGTGGTATTGAAATTGGCAACGTAACTGCTATCAACTCCTTCCCTGCTTTAGATGGCAACATTTTGGAGCGAGATTATCCCATCCCCGTGCTTATTAATATTTACCCCGGTAAAGCAAGGCAGCCAGATACCAAAGAAGGCCTTAGTGCAATAAAGCAAACCATTCGAAACTGGCTAGAAAGAGATCTTCGCGCATCGCTACGCATGGGTAATGTATTAACAAGTGGTTTGTATGTAGATTTACAGCATGTACCTGATGCCGACAGTAACGGCGGCATTGAAGTGATTAACGGCTACGAAGTAATTCCTACTGTTAGTAACGAGTTCACGCAATTGACGCAAAAGGCCGACGCAATTTTAGACAAAATCAATCAGCTTCCGCTTAAGGAAATGGTGGAAAATGTGCAGTTAGCCGTTGAAGACATGCGTTTAGCTGCTGAGTCTGTGGAAACGGCAAGCAGCGACTTTGATGTACTTATCGCTGATATTGATGCGAAAGCATTAAATAGTAATCTTAATCAGGTTCTTGTTAGCCTTGATGGCCTGCTTAAAAATTACAGCGAGGGTGGTTTTAACCAGTCTGAGATAAAAGAGACCGTTGATGCGCTGCAAGAAACCATGCGCAATATTCAGCCTTTATTGTTAAAGCTAAACCAGTCTCCGAATAGTTTAATATTTTCAAAGGATGATGAAGCGGACATTCAACCTAAAGCAAAGAATTAGCGCAGCAGAGTCAAACAAATGCGCGGTTAATTTTCGAGCAACAATGGCGTGAAAAAATGAATGCTCTTTATCCTTGATAATTAGCCGATGTTAAGAAAGTAATACGCTACAGTGAATGTCAATTGACAGTAATGCCATAGCGAAACATTCAAAAACAAGGATGGAAGGAATAAATAGAATGATACAGCAGTTTAAGTTTTCCCATCTCAACCTACAGGTAAAGCACTGTTTATCGGTGTATTTGCGCTTTTCACCTGCGTATTATCGGCGTGTAGTAGCGCGCCTCGTTCGCTGACATACTACTTACTTCACACCACGGGTGACAGTGCATATACCGTAAACAAAGCATCAACGGCTGTTGTAATAGATAAGATAACCCTACCGGAATATCTCAAACACCGTGGGCTTGTGTACCAAACCAGTGACACCAACTTGCATATCTCAACCAGTCACTTATGGGCCGAACCTGTAGACGAAGGGCTTACTAAGGCGCTAACCAGCGCGTTAGCATCAAAGCAAGTGTCATTGCTTCGCCCCGATCACTACGCAAGTGAAGAAGCCATTCATATGGCGTTGCACCTCAATGATTTTGTCAGCACCTATGAAGGGGAAGTTATTCTATCTGGCCAATATGTGATTACTCACGTGGAAGGCCAAACGCAAAGCTATCCATTTTTATTCAAAACGCCCCTTGAAGATGATGGATTTTCTCCAAGTATCAAAGCAATGAGAAATACTATCCAACAACTCGCAGAAGATATTAGAAAAACTGTGACAAAATCTGTTAATCATGTTCGGCGCTCTCAAGCAATACGTATTTAGTGGCGTAAGCCGTCACTACAAGGATGAAACCAACAGACGCATTATGGTGGTGAACCTTTTTGCGGCAGTGGGTATGTCTATCACGTTCTTGCTTGGCTCTAGGGCTTTTATTGACGGTGAATATTCCCTTTCAACTACGCTCTATACTGCCAGTGTAGTATTTGCTATTTCACAGCGCTTACAAGTTCGGTTTGCGTCAGCCAAAGCTCGTACATGGTCTATAACACTTCTCATTATCTGTTTAATGGTACTGACTCTCCTGCTGCTGATTACCGGTGGTAAAGACAATACCGGTCCCCTTTGGATTTACTTGGTGCCGCCAGTCACTATGTTTTTTGCAGGCTTTGTCAGAGGCCTCATCGCACTTATTGCCTATACGCTAGTTAGCGCCATCGTGCTGTTCGGCTTCAATGACGCTTCATTTGTAGCAAACTACACCTACGCGTTTAAAACTCGTTTACTGTATTCTTTTTTAACCGTTTCATTTCTGTCGGCGTTTTATGAGTACAGTAGACAAAAGAGTTACGACACCGCACTCTATTTAAGTGAGCAGTTTGAGCGCCAGGCCAAGCATGACCACTTAACTCAGTTGTTAAACCGGCGAGGGCGCAGCAGTGTCTAGAGCGCGAGTACGCAAGAATGCTGAGAAGCAAACGTAAATTTTCGGTCGCCATTGCAGATATTGACCGCTTTAAAAGTATCAATGACACCTTAGGCCATGAACAAGGTGACGAGGTCCTTCGTCAGATTTCAAAAGTGTTTAGTTCTCGCCTGCGAGGACAAGATATTCTCGCACGGTGGGGTGGCGAAGAATTCATGTTCATCTTTACCGATACTGATGAAGCGGGTGCTGTAAATGCCTTGGAAAATATTCGAGATATTTTGAACAACGCACCGCTTAATATTAACGGTAGCGAGATCCATGTAACGAGTAGTTTCGGGGTGAGCGAAGTTAATCCCGATATAGATATTTCCTGCGCCGTTCGTCGAGCAGACCAAGCACTTTACTATGCCAAAGATAATGGTCGAGATTGCGTGTGTGAATTTTCGTCGTTGAGCTCCCCCTCTTTTTCGGAAAACTAAACCAATTTCCCTGTTTAAATCAGTACGGATAACTGACTTTACACAAAATTGACTCATGTTTAGTTACATTTGCGCTGTATTCCTGAAACACTTTAGCGCTACACTATGTAAAGTATTCGCTATAAAAGTAGATTTAGCCATGAAATGGATGAAAGTTGCACTGCCTATTGGTGTTTTATTAGTAGGCTACTTAGGTATGAAAGGAATCGAAGCCTCTGCCTCTGATAACACTATTACAGAGGAAGTTGATACCCGTCCAACGGTGACTATTGAAGCCTTATCGCCAGAAGACGTGCGCGTTCAACTTACCTCGTATGGCGAAATAGCGCCCCTTGAAACCACAAACCTTGCAGCTCAGGTATCGGGAGAAGTTGAGCGCTGGAACCCTAAATTTGTGAGCGGCGGTCTGGTTCGACGTGGCGAAACCTTATTTGAAATAGAAGCTGACGCATATGAAGCGGCATTATTGCTGGCTGAAGCTAACCTCGCTAGCGCGCAAGCACAGCTTATCCAAGAGCAAGCGCAAGCTGATGTTGCTGCCAAAGAAGCGAAAACGATGCCTAACGCAGGGTAACTGACCTTTACCTTCGCAAACCTCAAGTGATGAGTGCGCAAGCTGGTGTAAAATCAGCAGAGGCGCAGCTTAAAATCGCCAAGCGTGATTTAGACAACTGTAAGGTAAAAGCACCATACAATGCACTTATAGTATCGAGAGATATCAGCACTGGTGACTATGTTACTCAAGGCACGCCAGTCGCTGTTATTAACAACATCGAATACGCTGAAGTAACCTTCCCTGTAGCAGGCTTTGACCGTGTTTTTCTAGCAGACAACACCATTGGTAGTGAAATCGCCATCGAAGTAGATGATGTACAGGGCACTACCGTAAAAGGTACCATTCACCGTGATACGGGTGTGGTAGATAACACCACGCGTATGAGCTATTTCGTTGCCCGTATTGAAGATCCTTACGCCATCAATTCGTCGAAGCCTATCGTGAAGTTTGGTTCGTATAGCACAATCGCATTTGAAGGAAAAACCCTTAGCGACGTATACCGCGTACCTCAAGAGTTGGTAACCAATCGATTGTTATGGACGTTAGATGACGAAGACAGGTTAAAATCGCAAAAGGTTAAAGTTGTTCGCGAGGAAAATGGCGACTTCCTTATTCAAGGCGATTTCAATGCCAAAAAAGTCGTGATGAGTTTGCCTGAATATCCTCAAAACGGTATGCCTGTTAAGGTCATTGAGACCACGACCGAAATTGTGACAGCAAAAGCGAAACTAAGGAGCTGTCATGGAAAACCACAACGATACACAAACCGGCATTATTTCTTGGTTCGCCAGAAACTCCGTGGCCGCCAACCTACTGATGATTTTTATCATCATCATGGGGATAGCGAGCTATTTCACTATTCAGCGTCAGATGTTTCCAAACATTGAAATAAACTACATCACCGTTGAAGCCAACTACCCTGGCGCTTCACCTCAAGAGATTGAAGAGAGTATTTTCATTAAAGTTGAGGAAGCAGTAAAAGACATTACTGAGATTAAGCGTACGGTTTCACGTGCATTTCGCGGTGGCGGTGCAGTTACACTGGAAATTGATACCAAAGCTGAATTAACAGATGTACTTGATAAGGTGAAGCTTCGCGTTGACAGTATTGCCACCTTCCCTGCAGGCATGGAGCCGGTTAATGTTTCCCAAGTAGAGTTCCAGCAGCAAGTTATCGAAATGCCTATTGTCGGTGACTTGCCTTTATCAGAACTCAAAGTACTGGCAAAAGAGGTGGAAGATGAGCTTCTACAACTTGGCTCTATCTCTTTGGTTGAAGCCAATACACCGGACGATGAAATTGCCATTGAAATTAAACCCGATACGCTTAGGAAGTACGGTTTAACTATTGCCGATGTCACACAGGCAATTAATAGTTACTCTGCCAACATTTCCGCAGGTCAGCTTAGAACTAACTCAGGTATCGTATCGGTACGTGTTGAAAACCAGTACTACAGCGGCGATGAGTTTAAGCAAATTCCCATCAAAATTGGTGCGGGCGGCGCTAAGGTAACCTTGGGCGATGTCGCTTATATCAACGATGGATTTGTTGAAGGTGAACGCTACTTTAAATACAACGGCATGAACGCTATCTACATTGCCGTTAAAGCCACTAAAACCCAAAACACCATTCCTGTAGCCGAAACCGTAAAAGCCTATATTGATCAGAAAAACGAAAGCCTTCCTCAAGGAGTAAGTCTAGAAATTCTGGTTGATATGACCTATTACCTTAACGCTCGTTTAGACATGATGTTGTCGAACCTGGTTCAAGGCTCAATTCTAGTGGCGCTAATGTTAACCCTGTTCTTGCGCTTTAGGCTTGCCGTGTGGGTTATGGTTGGTTTACCGGTATGTTTCCTTGGTGCCATGATGCTAATGCCTTTGTTTGGTGTAAGCATAAACATCCTTTCGCTGTTCGCATTTATCATGGTACTGGGTATTGTGGTTGATGATGCGATCGTTATTGGCGAGAGTGCTTACACCGAAATTGAAAGCAAAGGTGGCGGTGTTGACAATGTAATCCGCGGTGCCAAGCGCGTAGCTACGCCCGCCACATTCGGTGTTTTAACCACTATCGCCGTGTTTGCTCCGTTTACGCTAAGCAGCGGGCCTGAAGGCGCGTTCTTCTATAATATCGCTGTTGTCGTAATCTTGTGTTTAGCATTCAGTCTAGTTGAATCTAAGCTCATTCTGCCGGCCCACTTAGCCCACACTAAATTTTCCCCAGTTAAACAAAATAGCTGGCGGTCGCGTTTTAACAAGCGATTCTTTGCTTTTGTTAACGGTCCTTACAAGCGTTCTCTAGCGAAAGCGATTGAATGGCGCTGGGCTGTACTCATGATGTTCGTCGCAATGCTAATGCTAAGTATGGGGCTTATTGGTGCTAATTACGTAAGAATGGTCCCCAATCCGAAAGTACCTCATGACTTCCCAAGCGTTAAAATAGAGATGAATGAAAACGTCTCAGATTTAGCAACCATTAACGCGTTAAAAATTGTTGAGCAAACAATCTTAGACGTTGAAGAACAAATCGTCGATGAGTTTGGTCAAGGCATGATAAGAGATCGCCTTGCATTTAACGAAGACAGAACTGAAGGCCGTATTTTAGCGCCGTTAGTTAACGAAGAAGACCGCCCTATCGACACGTTTGAGCTTGCTCGTCGCTGGCGCGAAGCCATTCCTGAGATTACCGGCATGAAGTCATTTACCGTAGTTGATGACGTAAACGGTGATGGTGATGACGGCGAATTTGGTTATTTACTCTTTGGCCCTGATATCGACACCCTAAACGCAGCAGGTCTTAAGTTTATTGAAATGCTGCAGCAGCAAGAGGGCTTGTTTGACGTTAGCTCAACTATCGACCCTCCAAGCAAAGAAGTACAAATGACATTGCTTCCAGTTGCGTACGATTGGGACTTACTCTATCTAAATCGCTTCTCAAGTAGGTGCTGGCTTCTACGGCGGCGAGGCACAACGTGTTATTCGAAACGGTGAAGAAGTGAAAGTAATGGTGCGCTACCCAGAACTTACCCGCGAACGCTTCGCCGACTTGAAGTACTCTTTGATCACCACGCCTAATGGTCAGGAAGTTATGCTGGGTGACGTTGTGGCCTTAGAGGAGAAACCAGGTATAAGCTACATTCGCCGTGAAGGTGGATACCGTAGCGTTTACATTTGGGGCAATATCGATGAAGAAAAGATTGAGCCAAACGAAGTGGTCACTGAAATTAGAGAGAAGCTACTTCCTCAATTAAAAGAGTCGTTCCCGTCGGTTATGACTGAACTTGGTGGTGACATTGAGGAGCAGCAAGCGCAACAGAATGAGCAGATACTTGTTTTTCTTAGCTGCCATGATCATGGTGTATATCCTTCTTGCTGTACCACTTAAAAGCTATGGGCAACCACTTATTATCATGTCGGTTATCCCGTTTAGCTTTACAGGCGCAGTCTTCGGCCACTTTGTGCTGGGCTTAGACTTATCTATGATGTCTAACTTTGGCCTAATCGCTGCGGCAGGGGTTGTTATCAATGACTCACTAGTTATGACTGACTTTGTGAACCAGCGCCGTGCACAAGGCTACAGCATTAAAGAAGCGGTGACCGAAGCTGGTACCGCGCGCTTCCGAGCGATTACGTTAACCTCAATCACTACGTTTGTGGCGTACTGCCCATTATGTTTGAAACAAGCCTACAGGCAGCGTTTGTTGTACCAATGGCTGCGCACTCGGTTTTGCTGTACTTTACGCTACGCTTGTAACGCTTATATTGGTGCCGTGCTTGTACTTAATACTGCTTGATTTACGTGGTCCGTTTACGTTTATTAAGCGCAAGATTGTACGCAAAAAGCCTACTAAGGATAACGACGGCAATAGTACTTCTCACACACATGTACCTCAGCCAAGTGCATCGATGGACTAGCTTTTATCGCTGAGAAAAGCTACAAACACCTAACTGTTTTAAAATGAGCCTTTATTGGCTCATTTTTTTTGATTATTTATGATGGGAGTCACCATGAGCAACACCATTTCAATAAGACCAGCCACGCCTGAGGATATTTCACAAATTCGCCAGTTCATTCTGGAACTTGCTATTTATGAAAAAGCAGAGCATGAAGTAGAAGCAGATGAAGAAGCGCTACTTAAAAACATTATTCGGAGAAGGCGCAACCGCGCATTGTGTAATGTGTGAAAGCGATGAGCACCTATTGGTTTCGCTGTGTATTTCTTTAATTACTCAACGTGGCAAGGACGCAATGGTCTCTACCTTGAAGATTTGTATGTTTCACCAAAATCACGTGGCCTGGGTGCAGGGAAAGCGTTATTACAACACTTAGCTAAAACAGCGGTAGAAAACGACTGCGGTCGTTTCGAATGGAGCGTTTTAGACTGGAACAAGCCAGCTATCGATTTTTACGAGTCACTTGGCGCTAAACCAAAGAGTGAATGGCTAGGCTATCGTATGGATGGACAGACACTTATCGACTTTGCAAAGCAAGGCGAATAAAGCACAAAGCCTCTAAATACAAAGTGCAAAGATAAAAAAAGCCACTCGCTTTCGCGAATGGCTTTTAAACAATATTTTAAAACTGACGGTTAATTTAGAAAGAACCAATCAGTGATAGACGCGCATTAATTGGCGCACCTACTGTTACCTGATGCGTAGAGTGTGCATTCGGGAAGTAAAGCGTATCAGTCAAGTTTTCAACGTTTAACTGAAGGCGCATTTTGTCGCTAAGCGTGTAGTAAGCAGACGCATCAACACGCGTATAGCTAGGTAGTACAGGCGATGAAGCACTTGTCGATACCTTACTTTCGTCCTGATATGTAGCACCAATGCCGAAGCCAAATACTTCATTCACTTCGTAGGTTGTCCATACTGACATGGTGTTTTCAGGCAGCTCACGAAGCTCCACACCACTTGCATTTTCGCCATCAAGGTTGCTGTAGTTCGCAGTAATATACCACTTGTCTGTGATATAACCTTGCAGCTGTAGCTCAAAACCAGATACATCTGAGTCAACTTCAACAAAGCTTTCAGGGTCATTCGGGTCGTTATCCAATGACGTCTGCTCGTTCTCAAAGATAGCTGCTGTAAAGCTCATGCTGTCGTTGAAGTCCCACTTAACACCAATTTCTTGGTTCGTGAACGTGTCTGGATCTAGCGCGTTTGCGTCGCCGTTAATATTCGCATATTGCTCGCCGCTGCGTGGCAAGAATGACTCACTGTAGCTAGCGTATATAGAGATATTTTTCTGTGGCTTATACACTAGGCCAGCACGCGGTGACACTTCTTCGTCTTTTCTGCTGCGTGTCTCTAAAACTTCAGGGTCCGCGTTGAATACTTCAATATCGAAGCTGTCAAAACGTGCACCTAGTACAAGGTCGAAGTTGTCTGATAGTGCAATTTCATCTTGAACATAGAAAGAGTATACATCCAAGTCTACATGCGTATCGTCGTTCAAGTCAGAGAAGTCTGCTGTAACTGTTACGCCTTCAGCATTTGTACCAGTTAAACCACGGAAGCTTAACGGACGTGAAATATTAAACGTTTCTCTATCACCGTCAGTGGAATCAAACACAGGGTTGTAACGATCTTGGTTTGACTTGGTATTAATAACCTCACCACCGAAGATAACCGTGTGCCCAATGCTTCCCGTTTCAAATTCGCCAACTAGGTTAGAAGACAAGATCATGTTTTCACGCTGCGTAGTATCAACGTATCCGTCTAGCGTTACTTGCTCAGTCTCAGCGTTATAACCTGCCGCATAAAAGGTCGAGTAAACTTTGTCATAGTCACCGTAAAAAGCGTTGAAGTTACCTTTCAGGTTATCTGAGAAAGTGTGCTCAACGTTTGCACGGAACACGTCAGCGCCCAATGTTTGGTAATTGTTATCTGGATCGCCAAACACGATTTCTTCAAACGCTTCAACTGGCTCGCCGTTGGCTGTTGGCACACCGCGGTCAATAAAGCGCTCGTGGTCGATATATTCATACGACACATCAACAATTGTGTCATCGCTTAACTCAAAGCGTGCCGTTGGGTTGAAGCCGTAACGATCTCCGTAAAAGAAGTCGCGATGATTATCTAAGCTTTCGTACATGGCGTTAATGCGCAGGGCCGACTTATCGCCCGTGTCAACATTGGTGTCTAACTGTAAGTTGTATGCACCAAACGTATTAGCAGATACGTTGTAGTTTACAAACTTATCGCTCGTTTTCGCTTTCTTAGATACACGATTTAAGATACCGCCCGTACCACCGCGACCGAATAGCAATGCATTTGGACCACGAAGAATTTCTACCTGTTCAACATTGTAAAGTGCACGGTAGTATTGAACGTCATCACGGTTACCATCTAAGTAGAAATCTGCAGTAGAGCGCACACCACGGAATACTACCGAGTCGCGGTGACCTTCACCTTGTCGATGTATTAACACCTGGTGCGTAGTCAATAATTTGTCCAATGCTAGTAATACCGCGAGCCGTTATTTCTTCAGCCGTAATAATCGACAAGCTCTGTGGCACGTCGATAATAGGTGTAGGGCTTTTAATTGAGTTGGACTGGTTAACCGAAAGGTACTTCCCTTTCACCGTTAGTCTCTCAATATCTTCCATATCAGCAGCAAAAGTTGCTGGGCTTAGAATTATCGCAGCAGCAATACTCGTAAGTTTGAATTTCAAAATTGCTCTCCAAGTGTTCTGTAAGTGTTGTGTGTTTACTTTTAAAAATCTGTAAAACCCTATTATCACGACCGGCTTTCTGCCGAATTTTGCAATTACAAATAATAATAGTTGTTATTTTTGGTCGGGATATTATAAAAATTTAGAACAAATGACGAGAGCAAAACCCATAAAATTTAAAAACTCTTTATAATTTTTCTTAATGCTTTGGGTAAATTTGACTAAAATTGCGCCAAACCAGACTAAAGAACAAGCAATTAGGCATATTTTGTACAATTATAGGGCGCATATTGCCAGTGACGGAGGCCAAGCGACAGGGAGCACAAACAGCTAAGTGAAAAGGTATTTACTGGCTACATCATCTGAAGTGTAGTCCGTGTGAATCAAGAGAGAGCTGTGAAGTTAGCGCGAAGACGGATAAGCGGAAGGAATGTTTGGGAAGTAAAAGTTCAATGGCCCTTCGATACTGAAAGAGCCTAGAAAAAACTCATTGATATGGCCTGCCAACTACACAACAGCATAGCGGCTTAAGATACAAAGCCACTGTGTTTTTCGCTAAGCTCTTCTTATCGTTATCGCTGAGGGAATCTTCAATTTTGAACAGCTGAGGCCAAAAGCACTGCCCTTTTACT
>AYSL01002494.1_pt1 | contig 11817 bp, 14 predicted proteins | sample 596161 | NCBI WGS metagenome assembly AYSL01 (sample SAMN02402864, study PRJNA223357) | marine sediment metagenome | biome: ENVO:00000447; isolation source: marine sediment samples in the proximity of a phosphate-oil terminal | place: Indian Ocean: Red Sea, Aqaba Gulf | collected 2011-05-20 | depth... | reverse complement strand
TGTTACTTTTTGTACACATAAATACGATGAGTACTTTATTTGAGTAAACGCAAACAACACGCTTTTATGTTAATCAGGAAATGTTAACGCTTTAAGACAATATTACAATTCTAGTTAACCGTACTATACCTGCGGTAACACGCCGCGATTACGAACATTTTAAGTCTCGCTGAGTGGGTAATTATCTATGCGGACTGGTATTAATAGCCCCATAGGCCGATATTATCAATTTTAAGACGGCGAGGTTGGCTCAATAGGTAAACCACCATGTTGCCTAAGTCTTCATTTTGAATTAGGCCATCGTCCACTTTCTCTGTTTCTGCTTTCTGCGACTGTATCAGTGCAGGGTTTAGGGAATGGACGTGAATACCGTAGGGGCGAACCTCTTCTTGCAACGCTTTTCCAAGCCCCACCATCGCAAATTTTGATGCACAGTAAACGCCTGCATTGGCATAGCCGTTCAATGCCGCCTGAGAAGCGATATTGATAATGTAGCCTTCCTTGTTGTTAATCATGTGAGGCACGACCTCTTTACACATGAGAAAGGTCCCTTTTACGTTAGTATCCATTACTTCGTCCCACGCTTTCTCTGAGGTTTCCCAAATAAGGGTCTCTTTACCAAAGCCACTGTTATTAATTAGGACGTGTAGCTCGCCAAATGTATCTTTGACCTTTCTAACAAAACTGGCAACATCAGCGCTTTTCGATACATCACAAACTTGGCCAATGACATTACCTGGGAATAGGGCGTCGAACTGCTCTACAGTCTGCATGACCGCAGTTTCAGTGCGCCCACAAATGGCCACGTTCATTCCTGCTTCTAGTAGAAATTGAGCGAGAGTTTTACCTAGCCCTTTTCCGCCTCCAGTAACGATGGCTGTTTTACCTGCTAACTCATACGTATCTGTCATAATTTAAACCTATAGCAAAAAAGCAAGGTTAACCTAGCTTTCAAGTGCCTTGAGCAAACATACGTATTCAGCTTCGCCAAAAAAATTTTGTAAAAAAGTTGTGTTTTGGTTAAAAAATAAACTGAAAACTAGTGGACATTGCTCGCAATTACCTGTACCTTTCGCATCGCTCTAGATATGTTATTTGCTTTACCTAATACTGCGCTGTACCTCTTTTTTAAATCCTTCAAATTGAAGTTTTATATAGATATACAACTGCTTTACTAGCTTGGAGATGTCTATAGCTATTCGGTGGTTTTCCACCATCACATCAATTTTTTTAAAAGGTTTTTATTATGTCTAATTCTGTAAACGGTACAGTTAAGTGGTTCAACGAAGAAAAAGGTTTTGGTTTCATCACTCCTGAAGCTGGCGGCAAAGACGTATTCGTACACTTCCGTTCAATTGCTTCTGACGGTTTCAAAACGTTGAAAGAAGGCCAAGAAGTTAGCTTCGAAGTTGAACAAGGCCAAAAAGGTCCTCAAGCTGCTAACGTAGTAGTTCGATAAGACCTCTATGCTTATCTAAGGTCATTTCTCTTTTCTGAAGTGACCTCAAAAAAATGGGCTCTCTCTGAAACGCTATGTTCACGCTAGAGCCTAATTATCGTTTTTCGATTTCTTTACCCAACCTGCGAGGAATTCAAAACAAACAACATTAATAAAGAAGTATTTACTATGCAATTTCAAGATTCTATCTCTACCTTTAATAGCGCCATGTCAGGTGCGTTAATCTCAAATATCTCCATAAATAAAACAACCGTTGCTTTTAAACATGCGAATACGTATCGGCATGTAGAGCTGCCATCAAGGCAAGAGGCGAAGCGATTTGTTGCCCAGCTTATTCAAGCGCAATAAAACGTAAGCATTTCGGACTAGCAGAGGCGAGGGTAAGCAGAGTACTGGTAAGCATTGGCCAGCACGAGATGCACTGACCAATGTTTGATGATTACTAACGTGTAACTACTGTTTAGCTTTTAAGTCAACGTCCGAATCGGCTAACAAGTATATACTTGCTGCGTAGGCTGCAATGTTTTGCGCAAGCTCATCGGGGTCAATTTTATCTAAGGTATCATCTGGCGTATGGTGAAGATCAAAGTAATCTCTACCGTTTTGATTTAACCTAATCGTTGGTACGCCTTTCGCTGCTAGCGGAATAATGTCAGGGCCGCCGCCAGCAATGTCTGAACCGCCACGCACTATGCCTAGCGGTGATAAAATCTTCGCGATTTCATCGACTAGCACAGTCGCTTCGGGATTCACATTTGACACTACTTGCCAGATAGTTTGCGCACCAAAGTCAGACTCTGTGGCCAGAACGTGATTTTCAAGGTTCTTTTCGTGTTGTTTAGCGTAAGCAAAGGCGCCTAATAGGCCCACTTCTTCAGCGCCAAACATGACCACACGAATGGTGCGTTTTGGGCGCTCTGGTAAAGAAGCAATTAACGCAGCGCTGCCGTGGTAATAGCAACGCCTGCGCCGTCATCAACTGCACCCGTTCCTAAATCCCAGCTGTCTAGGTGGCCGCCAATAAGGATAATTTCTTCGGGCTTCTCACTGCCCACTAAATCCAGTATTACGTTGCCGCTGTTTACTTCGCCTTTCCATTTCGATTCAGAGTGAAGCGACAATGACAGCGGTTTACCTAAGTTATGTAAACGTCGTAAATGGTCTGCGTCAGGGTTTGAGATAGCGACTACGGGGATATCTGCCCAATTATCGCCGTCTGAGCTCATCATGCCTGAGTGAGGGAAACGATGAGAGTCTGAACCTACTGAGCGCACGACCAGCGCTTCAGCGCCGCCGCGTTGAGCATGTTGCCAACCAATTCGGCGACGTTGGTTCGCTTGACCATAGCCTGCACCTGTTTGGCTTTTAACCATGGCGTCGCCGTCTACAAATGCAATTTTGCCTTTAAGGGCACCATCTTTAACTGCGGTTAGCGCGTGAATATCTCTGAAATAAACGATGTCTGCATTGATCTCGCTTTCAGAAGGCGCTGCGCCGCCAAGGGCTGTGCCGTAAAGCGGTTGGGCATAAGGCGCCGTGAGTGAAATGTGTAGGTGGCCTCTATCCCAAAATGGCATAGTGAATTCTTCTATGCTGACTTTATCAAAACCTAGACGTTCTCCTACCACCACGCCCCAATCTCTAGCTCGCTTTTCTGCTTCAGAGCCGCCCAGGCGAGGGCCAATCTCAGTGGTTAGTGATTCAACAATGCTATAGCCTAAATCACTTTTCAGGGCTTTTTGAATTAATGCTTCCGCATTTTTCTTTTGCTCGTCAGTAATGGGGGAAGTTTCTGCAAAAACACCAAAACTGCATGCACTTACTAATGCACCAAACGCTAGCCTTCTAGCGATAGTATTCAATCGAGACATGTGTTCTCCATGGATTTATTTTTATATTTCTTTTTTATTTGCGCGAGCAAAACTCTAACCCATCCATCATAGCCAATTTGATTGTCCCTTTCGAGGCAAACCACAAGCGTAAGTCGTTGTTAGTCGCAAAATTTTTTTTGAGAGAAAATAAATGGAGAATAAAAAAGGAGCCTAAGGCTCCTTTCTGAAAGTTTCTATTTACGCTTCTTCTTAAGCGCCAACTTTTGCTTTTTCTCTTGTTCTTTCAGTACTTCGTTAATAAAACTCTTTCTGCCGAACTCACGTGTGATAACACACTTGTTTAAGTCGAAACCGCGGGCAGGGCAGTATTCTCTGCCATATAGGATGATTTGCAGATGCAAATCGTTCCACCTTTCTTTTGGAAACAAGCGTTTTGCGTCACGCTCTGTCTGCTCAACACTCTTTCCGTTCGACAAACCCCAGCGATACATTAATCGGTGGATATGAGTATCTACGGGAAAAGCAGGAATGCCAAAGCCTTGAGACATAACCACAGCGGCAGTCTTGTGACCCACTGCGGGCATGGCTTCCAGCGCTTCAAAGTTTGCAGGCACTTCACCGTTGTGCTGCTTGATGATCATGTCAGACAAATGCCAAATGCCTTTGGACTTCATGGGAGATAAACCACAAGGACGGATAATGTCTTGAATTTCTTCAATACTCATCAATACCATGTCGTACGGATTATCTGCCCGAGCAAAGAGCTTGGCGTAATTTGGTTAACGCGCTCGTCTGTACATTGTGCCGATAGGAGAACCGCAATGAGTAACGTATATGGGTCTTTATGATCTAAAAAGATAGGAATTTCCGGATAAAGGTCATCCAGTATTCGCATGATTTCTTTTACTTTTTCCTGCTTAGAAAGCGGCTTGGCCGGCTTAACTACATCATTCATTTCTAAATACTTTTTGTTTTTAATTTTTAGCGTTTAGCTTTCAGCTGTAACGCGTACCCGTTCAGCCTTCACTGCAGGCGATGTTTGCTTAGCGGCTAACTTTGCATCAATACTGTTTTTGATAGCAATGAGAAGACCCATACCTAAAAAGGCACCAGGCGGCAGTATCGCAAGCAAAAAAGGATTTTCAGCGTTGAAAAGCGTTATGGTCCAGTTCTCAGCGATTGAGCCAAACAGTCTGTCTGCCCCTGCTAGCAATGTACCTGCACCCAATATCTCGCGCATACCACCTAAAATGACCAGCACTGCGGTAAAACCCAGTCCCATCATGAGTCCGTCGTAGGCAGAGGCGAGCGGCCCGTTTTTCGACGCAAAGGCTTCTGCGCGGCCTATGATGGCGCAGTTAGTTACAATCAGCGGAATGAAAATACCTAGCGCTAAGTAAAGATCATAGGTGTATGCATTCATTAATAGCTGAACAATGGTAACGAACGCAGCAATGATCATAACAAAAACGGGAATGCGTATTTCGTTTCTTACCACATTACGAACGATTGAAACGGTAACGTTACTGCCAATGAGTACCAACATGGTAGCAAGGCCTAACCCGAGACCATTGATAAACGTCGCGGTAACGGCCAATAGCGGGCACAAACCTAACAGTTGTACCAGCGCAGGATTGTTCTTCCAAAGCCCTTGTAAAGACAGGTCGCGAAAATCAGTCACGTTATAGCTCCTCTACACTATGAGGTTGAGCCTCATTCACGTTAATCGCATCAATTGTTTCAACGGAATCTGTAATTGCGCAGGTGTTTGGAGCGTTGAAAAGTGCAGATTGGTTGGCCTGTGCGTAAAGCAAGGCTTCGCGTACTGCTCTTACTACTGCTCTCGGCGTGATGGTAGCGCCAGTGAACTGATCGAACTCACCACCGTCCTTTTTTGACCTGCCAAGGCGCCAAATTGTCGGGTGAAAAAAGGCTTGTTACTGAACGTCGTTATCCAGTTGCTAACGGCAAGCTCTATTTTATCGCCAAGCCCAGGGGTTTCTTTGTGTTCGATAACGCGCACGCCAAGCACCCTCATACTGATTCTATTAGTGTTGGGCGCAGAAATATCGGACGCATTCTCGTCTTGCTCTGATGAGCTCTGAGGTGTTGAGTCAAGCTCGGCCAACTCCGAGAGCGCTAACGCGGTGATATTGAGATTTTCGCTCTCACCGTCGAGCGAGTCAGTACTCGAGCCGCCTTGTGTGTTTCCACCAACGTGTGCATCCACTTTTACACCAACAACGATATCGATATCTCCACTGTATCCGTCTGGAGCAGTGGCTTCTAATACTAATGCGCTAGGTTGGCCGTTTAACGTCGCACGATATATTTTGTGGGCTTTTTTGTTGCCAAGTTCAGGTGCATTGACCTCTGTGCAGTTGGCGTAAAGGGCATTGTCGTGGAATTCGCTAGGCACGACTTCATTAAGTACGCTTAGCAGTTTTTGCTGCTTTTGTTGCTCAATTTTATCTTGGGTGCCAAAAAAAGTGAGTGCTATTAATGCTGTGGTAACAACGGCAAACGCACCTAACATAAGGCCGTTTTTGGCCAGGCTTTCTTTCATCATTAGTGTTTACCTCGACCTTTAACGTTTTTGCCGTACACGCGAGGACGGGTATAGTAATCAATCAAAGGCACCGCCATATTCATAATAATAACCGCAAACGCTACGGCATCAGGGTAACCACCAAAGGTACGGATTATTACCACCCAAAAGCCAATCGCTGCACCAAATATAATGCGGCCTCTTGGTGTTGTTGATGCTGAAACCGGGTCGGTGGCGATAAAGAAGGCGCCTACCATTACTGCACCGTTAAACAGGTGAAATAGCGGTGAAGCGTAGTAATCGGCGTTTGCTAAATGAAGCAGTGATGCACAAACAAACACGCTTAGCAGCATACCTCCCGGGATATGCCAGCTGATAACGCGGGTCTTCCAAAGGTAGAGGCCACCAAGTAGGTATGCAAGACTCACCATTCCCCATCCAGCACCAGCAGCTTCGAATATGCCGCCATCGAAGATTGGCTTCGCTAATGACTCTGAGTATGTTACGCCTTGCGTTAGGTCGGTTTTCAATGTGTCTAACGGTGTAGCCATGGTTACACCATCGGCAATGGTTTTGAGTTGAGTGACATCGTATCCGCTAGTAGTAAAACCAGTAAATATGAGTGATACCGAATCAAAGAAACTTGGCGTAATGCCAGCGTGAGTCGCAGGAGGCAGCCATAGGCTCATAGCCGCAGGGAATGAAATAAGCAGCACCACATACGCTATCATGGCAGGGTTGAAAATATTAAAGCCAAGCCCGCCGTAAACCTGTTTAGCCACCGCAATAGCGAAGAAAACACCCGTTACCGTCATCCACCAAGGTAGGGTAGGAGGAATACTAATTGCGATGAGTAAGCCGGTTAATACTGCGCTGTAATCTGTTAATGTGCGCTCGATGGGGCGATTTCTTAAAAATAAAATCACGCCTTCAATGACCAGTGCACTCACTACTGCAATAATGGCTTGAATGAGCATTCCCCAGCCAAAAAAGAAGGATTGTGCAATCATGCCAGGGAGCATGGCATAAATAACCATACGCATGACTTGGCCAGTATCGCGTTTAACCCGTTGGTGTGGTGAACTCGATAAACTTAACTTCATTATGATTCTTTCTCTTGTTCAGCTGCTGCTTTTTTTGCTTTAGCCTTTGCTACTGCAGCTGCAATGCGCGCTTTCTTTTCATCTTGTGCTGTCGGTTGAGAAGGAGCTTGCGTGCTTGTTGCTTGACCTATACGGCTAGACGATTCGCTCTGCTCATGCGCTTTACTACTTTCCTGTTCAGCAGTATTTGATGAGGTCGCTAAATTGCCATTACTGTCTTGAGCAAGTTTCTTTGCTTTAGCCTTTGCCACTGCGGCAGCAATGCGCGCCTTTTTCTCGTCAGCTTCATTTGTCGAGGCAGCGTGGTTAGCATCAGTTTGCTCGCTTCCTTGATGTTCTTCCTGCTTAGCCGCTTTTTTGGCTTTCGCTTTCGCCACCGCAGCAGCAATGCGCGCTTTTTTTTCATCCGCTTCGCTCAAGTTGTTAGCAGGATCTGATGCGCTATCACTCTGAGCACTATGTTTTGATCGCTGACGCTTTGAAAACTGGCTTCTTCTGGCGAGTTACCGTCTTGATTCTCAATACCAGCCTCGCCATCAGGGCCAGATGCTTGCGTTTTTTGCGAAGCGGCCTTTTTAGCTTTCGCTTTCGCTACCGCCGCTGCGATCCTAGCCTGCTTTTCATCTAGCTGTTCTTTGGAGTGACTGTCTGGTTGCTCATCTAATTGAGTTGGCGCACCTTGCCCTGAAACTGACTTATCAGGCTGCCCGTCTTCGCTATTTTTAGCAGCTTTTTGCGCTTTAGCTTTAGCGATTGCCGCGGCAATACGCGCTTTTTTCTGCGCTTCAGCGTTTAGCTCTGAATTAGCTTCAGTATCGGAAAGTTCAGTATGCTTTTCGCCTTGAGAGCCCGCAGGTTTTTTCTGCTGAAGATGCTTCAGACTGGCTGGCTTGCGCGGCCTTTTTTGCTTTTGCTCTAGCGATAGCGGCAGCAACTTTAGCTTTTTTCTCATCTTCTGGTGATGATGACTGGTTACTTGGCCGTTCTGTGGTTGATGGTTCGACAGCGCTTTCATCTTGCGTTTCGTTTTGAGCTTGTGCGGCTTTTTTCGCTTTTGCTCTGGCGATTGCTGCAGCAACCTTTGCCTTTTTATCATCTTCTGGCGATGACGCTTGTTCAACTTGCTTGTCCGCGCTTTCAACTTGAGCTTCATTCTGCGCTTGTGCGGCTTTTTTCGCCTTTGCTCTGGCAATAGCTGCCGCTACTAGTGCTTTTTTATCTTCTGCGGCAATGCTTGGATCGTCGGTATTTGTTGTATTACTTTCATCCTTTGCATTGGCCTGCATAGCTGCTTTCTTTGCTTTCGCACGCGCAAGCGCCGCCGCTACTTTGTCCTTGGCCTCAGTTGCGCCAGCATCAACAGCGCTATTCGCATTATCGGCTACTGCACTTTCTTCTTTGGCTTTGTTGGCGGCTAATCGTGCTTCTTTTGCTTTTCTATGTTTTTCTTCGCGCTCAAGTTTTTCGCGCTCTAAACGTTCTTTACGTGCTTCAAAACGCTGTTTAGCTTTCTCGGCCTTGTTCTTTTCATCACGCTGAATGCGTATTTCGGATTTAGCCTGGCGGTAGTAATGCACAAGGGGATTTCACTGGGGCAAACATAAGCACATGCGCCGCACTCAATACAGTCGAAGAGGTCATATTCCTCGGCTTTGTCGTACTCTTTCGCTTTTGCATGCCAAAACATTTGTTGGGGGAGCAACGATACAGGGCATGCGTCGGCACAAGCACTACAGCGAATACAAGGGCGCTCAGCGTTGTCGTCTACTAGCTCTTTTTTCGCTGGTACCAGCAAACAGTTCGTGGTTTTTACTACAGGTATGGTCGCGTCGGATAAGGTAAAGCCCATCATAGGGCCGCCCATAATCACTTTAGGTGCTTTCTGTTTTTTCGGGTTGTAGTTTGCTTCATCCAATAGATGAGAGACGGGCGTACCCAACAACGCTCTAAAATTGCTTGGTGATTCAACGGCTTCACCAGTTACGGTAACAACCCGTTCAATCAGCGGCTTGCCGTGTAAAATAGCATCTGCAATGGCATAGCAGGTACCAACGTTGAACATCATCACGCCTACGTCGGCAGGCAATCCATTTCTTGGAACTTCTCGGCCAGTCAGTACCTGAATCAGCTGTTTTTCGCCGCCGGCAGGGTATTTAGTCTCAACGCTAACAACGCGATAGTCTTTCTTATCCTGACAGGCAATATTAAGTGCTTCGAAAGCCTCTGGCTTGTTGTCTTCAACCGCAACTACAATGGCCTTCGGCCCAATAAGGTGAGTAAGAATGTCTAGACCCTGGCGTATTTGCCAGGCGTGCTCACGCATCAATCGATCATCAGAAGTAATGTAAGGCTCGCACTCAATCCCATTTAAAATAAGAAACTCAACAGGTTTAGATGTTGAGGTTTTTATATGGGTAGGGAAGCCGGCACCACCCATTCCTGAAATTCCTGCTTGGCAAATAGCTTCTATAAGCTTGTTCTTATCTATGTCGCTATAATTTGCTATTGGAGATAGGTCGCACCATGTGTCTTTACCATCAGGACGTATCGAAATACACATTTCTGTTAGGCCGCTAGGATGCGCTACAACATGCGGAGCAATCGCAACAACCTCGCCCGAGGTTGGCGCATGAACTGGCACAGAAAAAGGCGATGAGCTTTGCGAAAGAATTTGGCCTTTCAATACGGTATCGCCAACTTCTACGCAGCAGATACCGTCTGAGCCAATGTGCTGCCTTAAAGGAACAATCAATAATTCGGGTAACGACGGTTTCTTTATTACTGATGTATTAGATAGAGATTTCTTATCGTCGGGATGTACGCCACCTGGAAATGAGTACATCTTTCCCGCTTCAAGGGTTTCTATAATTGAATCAAAACTTGGATACATCACAATTACGACACCATTTTGATGGGGATATCACCTTTAGGCGATGATTCAAAATCCCACTTCCATGTAGAAGTTGTTTGAGCAATTGGCACCATGTCGATACAGTCGACAGGGCAGGGATCTACACATAGGTCACACCCTGTACATTCATCAGTAATAACCGTGTGCATGTGTTTGGCGGCACCTAAAATGGCATCGACAGGGCAGGCCTGAATACATTTGGTACAGCCGATACATTCGTCTTCGCGTATAAACGCGACTTTTTTAACGTCTTCTTCGCCATGAGCTGCATCAAGGGGTTTAGGTTCAACTCCCATCAAGTCTGCGAGTTTTTTAATCGTTGCTTCGCCACCAGGTGGGCACTTATTAATATCATCACCTTCAGCAATTGCCTCAGCATAAGGCTTACAGCCCGGATATCCGCATTGGCCACATTGAGTTTGTGGTAGTACGGCATCTATTTGCTCAACAAGCGGGTCGCCCTCAACTTTAAAGCGAATGCTCGCGTAGCCCAGAACCAAGCCAAAAATAAGCGCAAGGACGCCAATGGCAACAACGGCGAATATAATTGCGGTAGATATCGTCATTACACTTTCACCAGTCCACTAAAGCCCATAAATGCTAGGGACATGAGACCAGCGGTTATCATAGCGATTGAGGCACCTTTAAAAGATACAGGTACATCAGCAGCAGCTAAACGCTCACGCATGGCCGCAAATAACACCAGTACAATAGAGAACCCCACAGCAGCGCCGAAACCATAAATAAGACTCTGCATGAAATTATGCTGTTCGGTAAGGTTTAATAGCGCTACACCAAGCACTGCACAGTTGGTCGTGATAAGAGGAAGGAATATACCTAACAATCTATATAAGGTAGGGCTGGTTTTGTGCACGACCATTTCTGTGAACTGAACCACTACCGCGATAACAAGAATAAAGGCAAGCGTTCTAAGGTAACCGATGCCCAGTGGAGCAAGTAAATAGGTTTCCACTAGGTAGCTCGATGCAGAGGCAAGGGTGAGTACAAATGTGGTGGCCATAGACATGCCCATGGCAGTTTCAAGTTTGCCAGACACACCCATAAACGGGCATAAGCCGAGAAACTTAACCAACACAAAATTGTTAACCAGTACTGTACCAATCAATAGCAGTAAAAATTCAGTCATGAATAACGCAATTCCTTCGAGGAATTTTGACGGACAATGCCCGCGAATTAAAAAGAAAAACAGATTAGGTCTATTATCCCTTTTTAGAACGGGTTTAACAACTTGATTGAATTAGGGTTATTTAATGTCTAAACGCGTTGTTTTAGGAATTAAAATAGAATGAAGTGGGTGAGGCGATTAAGAGCCAACTAAGTGGCTCCCCCTCCCCGACTCGAACGGGGGACCTGCGGATTAACAGTCCGTCGCTCTAACCAACTGAGCTAAGGGGGAATCGACACCTAAGTTGTTTGCTGAAGTTGGCTCCCCCTCCCCGACTCGAACGGGGGACCTGCGGATTAACAGTCCGTCGCTCTAACCAACTGAGCTAAGGGGGACCTGTGCTTCAACGGAGGCGAATATTAAAGACGTACTTAGGAACTGTCAACAACATAAATGAAATATTTGTGCTGACTGCGCAAAAAATAGCTTTTTACGGCTTTAATGCTCATTTTGTCGTCAATGTAGCGAAAGTGATGGTTAATAACTGCACATTATTGCTTGTTTACGTATAAACACGTGTGCTTTTAGCTTTTAAAGAAATGATTTTTCTTTTTTCTGATATATCTCAGTAAAGTTAAAGGCTATAACTAAAAAGAATAAAAAATCGCTTCCATACTGTTATTATGTACAGGCTTTAATAAATCTGTAACCTGTACCTGAGGATTAAAAGGTTAGTCACCACTTACGTGATGAGAATTTAATCGAGCACGAAATCCCGCCGAATATGGTCTGGCGGTAGTTATCCACTAAATCTGTGGATAACTATGTTGATAGCTTA
>AYSL01002383.1_pt1 | contig 12413 bp, 9 predicted proteins | sample 596161 | NCBI WGS metagenome assembly AYSL01 (sample SAMN02402864, study PRJNA223357) | marine sediment metagenome | biome: ENVO:00000447; isolation source: marine sediment samples in the proximity of a phosphate-oil terminal | place: Indian Ocean: Red Sea, Aqaba Gulf | collected 2011-05-20 | depth... | reverse complement strand
TTTATGAGTCGCAGTTTTTTATGTTACTGCAGCATTAATAACCCTTGTCGGCGTTATTGGGTGTTCGAATGAAGGCGAGCAAGCACAGCAAGGTGCTCAGCAAGGTATGCCTGCACCCTCAGTATCGGTAGTTACACTGAAACAAGAACCTGTAGTACATGAAATGGTGTTACCGGGCCGAGTAAGCCCGTCTCGTCAATCTCAGGTGCGTCCTCAGGTAGATGGTGTTATTACGGAGCGCTTGTTTGAAGAAGGCGCACATGTAGAAAAAGGACAGCAGCTTTATCAAATTGACGAAGCCCGTTATCTAGCACAGTTAAATAGCGCAAAAGCCGATTTGAAAAGTGTTCAAGCGAACCTTAAAACGTTGGAAGCAAAGGCGCGACGCTATGACGACCTTGTTGCGCAAAACGCGGTAAGCAAACAAGAATATGACGACGTAATTGCTCAGAAAGATCAAGCGCAAGCGGCAATCAGCGTAGCTGAGGCTGCTGTTGACGTAGCGAAGGTTAACATGGGTTACACCAAAGTGTACGCCCCAATCAGCGGGCGTATTAGCCGCTCTTTTGTTACTGAAGGTACCCTTGTTACTACGAACCAATCTCAGCAACTTGCAACCATTACACAGCTTGACCCAGTTTTCATTGATATGCAGGAGTCAGGTGCGTCAATTATTACGCTTCGTCAGTCAATGAGAAACCAAGGTTCGATGGATGTTGAATTAACGGTAGATGAAGTAACAGGCAAGCGTTACGACCAAACAGGCAGCGTTAAATTTTCTGAGGTAACGGTTGATGAGACCACTGGGTCGGTAACACTTCGTGCTGAAATGCCAAATCCAGATGGTGTATTGCTGCCTGGCTTGTTTGTGAAAGGCCACGTCATTACTGGACGCGAAAATGCGCTGCTTGTTCCTCAACGCGCAACGACACGCCAACCAGACGGTTCGCTTTCAGTTTATGTTGTTAACCAAAACAACGAAGTTGAAGGCCGTACTTTGGAAATAGGCAAAATCTATCGAGACCAATATGTTGCCCTAAGCGGTGTGAGCGAAGGCGAAAAGGTAATTGTAACTGGATATCAGAAGGTGAAGCCTGGCGCGAAAGTTAATCCGTCAGAGTGGCAACCATCATCACGTGGCTCACGATAGCAAACAAGGGATTTAAGTAATATGGCTCGTTTCTTTATAGACAGGCCCGTGTTTGCATGGGTGCTGGCAATTATCACAATGATGGCGGGTGTGTTGGCAATTACCTCACTCCCCATTGAACAATATCCCAAGGTGGCACCGCCCTCGGTGACTATCTCAGCAACGTATCCTGGAGCATCTGCAGAAACCGTAGAGAACTCGGTTACTCAGGTGATAGAACAAAGCCTGACGGGAATTGATAACCTACGTTATTTCTCGGCAAGCAGTTCGAACAGCAGCATGTCTATTACGCTCACTTTTGAGCCTGGTGCTGACCCTGATATTGCGCAAGTACAAACTCAGAATAAGGTACAGGGTGCACTGCCGCTGTTGCCTACTCAGGTACAGCAACAAGGGGTAACCGTAACTAAAGCAAATAGCGCATTTGCATTGGCAGTTGGCTTCTATTCTGAAGACGACTCAATGACGCAATATGACCTGAGCGACCTGTTAGTTTCTCAATTTCGCGACCCGATTTCCCGTGTTAATGGAGTGGGAAATGTACGGGTATTCGGTGCGCAGCGTTCAATGCGTATATGGTTAGATCCAGATAAACTGTACAGCTACAATCTTACACCTACTGACGTTCAAGGTGCTGTTCAGGTACAAAATACTGATGTGTCTGCTGGTCAACTAGGTGGTATGCCTGCAATAGAAAATCAGCAAATTAACGCGACAATTCAAGCGCAAAGTCGCCTTCAAACCGTTGAAGATTTCGAAAACATCGTACTTCGCGTAAATACCGATGGTTCTCAGGTTCGCGTGCGTGACGTTGCGCGTGTTGAACTGGGTGCGCAAAGCTACGACGTTATTGTTCGATACAATCGTAAGCCTGCATCAGGTATGGCGATAAGCCTTGCTTCTGGCGCAAACGCACTAGACACCATTAAGGCAGTAAAAGCCCGTGTTGAAGAACTGCGCTCGAACTTGCCTGATACAGTTAAAGTGGTTTACCCCGTTGATAGTTCTCCTTTTATCGAGCTTTCTATCGAGTCGGTAGTACACACGCTTATCGAAGCGGTAGTACTGGTATTCTTGGTGATGCTACTGTTCCTTCAAAATTGGCGTGCAACGTTGATTCCTACCATTGCGGTACCTGTGGTATTGCTCGGCACCTTTGCTGTGCTATTAGCATTTGGCTTTAGTATTAACGTGCTAACCATGTTCGCTATGGTACTTGCTATCGGCCTGCTCGTAGATGACGCCATCGTGGTGGTGGAAAACGTCGAACGTATTATGGAAGAGGAAGGCCTCTCACCTGCCGAAGCCACCAAAAAGTCGATGACTCAAATCACAGGTGCACTTGTTGGTATTGCGGCCGTGCTTTCAACGGTATTTATCCCAATGGCGTTCTTCAGCGGCTCAGCAGGCGCTATTTATCGTCAGTTCTCGGTTACAATCGTGTCGGCTATGGCATTTTCGGTATTGGTCGCCATTATCCTTTCACCGTCTTTGTGCGCCACGTTATTGAAAAAGCATCCGGAAAACCATGACAAGAACAAAGGCTTCTTTGGCTGGTTTAACCGCACGTTTAACAAAGGCCGCGATCGCTATCAAAAGACTACAACTCATATGGCGCAACGCTTTAAGCGCTATTTCGTTGTTTATGGTTTGCTTGTAGGTGGTATGGCATTTATTTTCAGCCAGCTTCCTGGCGCGTTTCTTCCAGATGAAGACCAAGGGCGTATGATGGTGTTGGTAAGCACACCGCCTGGTGCAACAGCTGGCCGTACGCTCGAGTCTATCAAGCAAGTGGAAGACTATATTCTCGAGCAAGAACAAGACGCGGTTAACGGCATGTTCGCGGTTGTGGGCTTTAGCTTTGCGGGTCAGGCGCAAAACGCGGGTATGGCTTTCTTAAACTTCAACGACTGGAGCGTAAGAGACGAAAATAATTCTGCGTTTGCAGTGATGAACCGAGCTTTTGGCGCGTTTAGCCAAATTCAAGATGCCTCAGCCTTTCCTATAGTGCCTCCGCCTATCATGGAACTAGGTAATGCAACGGGCTTTGATATGCAGCTTGTCGACCGTGGTGGAAATGGTCACGAAGCGCTGATGAATGCGCGTAATCAGCTGTTGGGCATGGCAGCGCAGAATCCAAAGCTGGCTGGCGTTCGCCCCAATGGTTTAAGTGACGTACCTCAATTTAAAATCAATATTGATAGCGAGAAAGCGTCGGCACTTGGATTGAATTTAAGTGAGATCAATAACGCGCTTCAAATAGCGTGGGGGTCCAGCTATGTAAATGACTTTATTGATAAAGGTCGAATAAAGCGTGTTTACATGCAGGCAGATTTGCCTCATCGCATGACCCCTGAAGACTTGGATAAGTGGTTTGTTCGCAACAGCGACGGCGAGATGGTGGCGTTTAACACGTTCTCGACCACTGAATGGGTTTATGGCTCACCTAAGTTAGAGCGTTTTAACGGCGTGTCGTCTGTCAATATTCAAGGTAGTGCTGCTGAAGGTATCTCTTCGGGTGAAGCAATGGCTGAAATGCAGAAATTGGTTGAGCAGTTACCGCCAGGCTTCGCAATTGAATGGTCAGGCCTATCTTATGAAGAGCAGGAAGCAGGCTCGCAAGCGCCTATGCTTTACGCACTATCAATCTTGATTGTTTTCTTGTGCTTAGCTGCCCTGTACGAAAGCTGGTCTGTACCATTCGCCGTTATGTTAGTGGTGCCTTTGGGTATTCTTGGCTCGGTAACCGCTGCGTTTATTTTCAACTTGCCGAACGATGTGTACCTGCAAGTAGCGTTTTTGACTACCGTAGGTTTGGCGGCGAAAAACGCTATTCTTATTGTCGAATTTGCAAAAGAGCAGTACGAAAACGGCGAAGATTTAATGACTGCGGTTTCAAATGCAGCCTCTCAGCGTTTCCGCCCAATTCTAATGACGTCAATGGCGTTTATTTTGGGAGTAACGCCGTTAGCACTAGCTAGCGGAGCAGGCGCAGCCAGCCAAAATGCAATAGGTATTGCGGTTATGGGTGGTATGTTCGCCGCTACCTTCTTGGCGATTTTCTTCGTGCCCATGTTCTATGTGCTGGTAGAAAAACTCTTTCACAGGGAAGACAAGTAACAAGCAAGTGCGCTAGAGTGGGAAAAACTTTTCATTTTTGAATAGGGATATCGGTAATGACCACCGTTGTTTTTTCTCACGGCAAAGAAAGCGGTCCATGGGGCAGTAAAATAACAACGCTTTCAAATGTAGCGAGCGATATGGGTTTTGGCGTCGAGAGTATTGATTATCAAGATCTCGACTGCCCGGAAGCTCGCCTAGCGCGACTTAAAGAGTTTATTGCTGAAAAGTGCAATGATGTTGTTCTGGTTGGCTCAAGCATGGGCGGCTATGTGTCACTTGCCGCAGCAAGCCAAATCTCGGCACGAGGCGTATTCCTTATGGCTCCTGCACTGTATTTGCCAAACTACGAAATTCAACGGTTCCCCTACGACGGCTACGTGAGCCTAGTGCACGGCTGGAATGACGATATCGTGCCTATCGAAAATAGCTTAAAGTACGCGCGCCATCAAAAAGCTCAGCTCTTATTACTTAATGACGGCCATCGCCTAGCGAATAGCAAATCTGTTATTTCTCCGTTTTTCAGAAATTGGTTGGAAAAATTTCGATACTAATGATGAATCGGTAAGCCTACGACCAATCGCTTATAGTTCACGCTTACGCAAATGCGGGAAAGCGCCTGTTTTTATGGCATGATGAGTTATTGCTTAAAACAGGGCAGATGGAAATGACATTTAGTTTACCTCAAGCGCCACAATGGTCGTCGCTGATAAAGTCTGGTTGCCGTGTCTTTGTTGGCGGAAATGCCTCGGTGCCGCATGCACTAGTGCAGCATCTCATTGATAACAGCGAAGGGTTTAGCGACATCGAGCTGGTTCATATGCTGGCTTTAGGCGACACCCGATGGGTGAAAGAAGAGTATAAAAACCTCTTTAAAGCGAATACATTCTTCATTGGTGGCGAAGCCATGCGTAAGGCGGTCGATGAGGGCCGTGCTGACTATACCCCCGTTTTCCTGTCTGAAATATCAAGCTTATTTAGCGACGGTACGCTGGCACTGGATGCTGCGCTGGTTAACGTAAGCCCACCCGATGAATTCGGCTATTGCTCACTAGGTCCTGCTGTGGATATTGCTATGTCGGCAATTAGACAAAGCAAGAAGGTCATTGCTCAAATTAATCCTCAGGTGCCAAGAACCGCCGGCCACTCTTATATTCATATCAGCGAAATAACGGCCTGCATTGAAGCCGAAGAGCCGCTTGTGGAAGTAACGCCGCCGCCTATCGATTCGGTGGCAGAGCGAATTGGTCAGTATGTTTCAATGCTGGTGGATGATGGTGCAACGCTGCAATTTGGTATTGGGAAAATACCGAGTGCCACCCTTAAATATCTGTGTAACCACAAAGACTTAGGCATTCACAGCGAAATGCTCACCGACAGTATTATTGAACTGTTGGAGTCGGGTGCTATCACCAACAAGAAGAAGACTTTCCACCCCGGTAAAATTGTTACTAGCTTTGCTATTGGTACTCGCCAGCTTTACGATTTAATCGACAGCAACCCTCACATCGAGTTTTATCCAAGTAGCTACGTAAACAAACCCACCAATATTGCCAAGAACGATAATATGGTTGCCATTAACAGTGCGCTTGAAGTGGATTTAACCGGTCAGGTGGTGGCCGATTCATTGGGCTACGACTTTTACAGTGGCATAGGCGGGCAAGTTGATTTCGTAACGGGCGCGTCTATCAGTAAAGGTGGGAAAGCGATTATAGCGCTGCCTTCTACTGCCAAAAATGAAACCATTTCCCGTATCACACCCCGTATAAGTGAAGGGGCAGGTGTTGTTACTTCGCGGGGGAATGTTCAGTACGTGGTGACCGAATACGGCATAGCATCGCTTAAAGGCAAGAGCATTCGAGAGCGTGCATTGGAACTTATTCGTGTAGCACACCCCAAATTCCGTGCAGCGCTCTTAGAAGAAGTAAGACAGCATTATTGGGTGCCTCATTATCAGGAAAAGTACCCAACCGATATTCCAGAACTGGGTGCTATTCAGCTTAAAAAACTGAATATTCAGGGGGAAACCTATTACATGCGCCCGTTGAACCCCAGCCGATGAACGGCGTTTACAGGAATTCTTTTACTCCCATACGAAAGAAACACTAAGGCTGCGTTACAACTACGACCCGAAGCAAATGTCGCGCGAAAAGTCGTGTAATTTGGTGTCGGTGGATCAAAGCTCAGATGCGGCGTTATGTATTGTAAGGCAAGAAGGCTCCCGTATTACTATTCACGCAGTAGGGCGGTTTTACTTCAATCCAAATGACAATACCTGTGAAGCAGCGTTTGTTACCCGTGAAACCCAGCAAGGGAAGGGGATGGCAAGCAGGCTGCTAAACGAATTGATCAACGTTGCGAAAAAACGAGGCATTGCAAAGATGATGGCCTACGTGCGTGGCGATAACAGCCCGATGATTGCCATTTTCGAGCAAGCGCAATTTAAACGGAAGTTCACTGGCGACCCCAGTGACATAGAGTTAGTACTAGATGTGGCATCACTCGCATGACAATTAAAATTTTTCGCGGCAAACACGGCACTAAACACGACTTGGGAAAGATCATCCCGAGTCACCGGATCGCCTGTTCGCCATAGACGACCAATTACTGTCTTCTGGACTCGATATGGTGTGTGAGCACGCTGATGCTACGCCTATTGCTGAAGCTTATCTTAAGCTAGCCCACGACCCTTACTATGTGAAAAGTGTGTTTGAGCATGCGGCTCAGTCCATATTTAGCGACCACGAAAAAACGCTCTATTCCGAACGCAAGGATAACGTGGCATGGTTAGACGAAGATACCGGCTTGATGCGACACAGCTTAAATGCAGCACTTGAGTCGGCTGGTGCGGGATGTAATGCGGTGGATTGGGTTATGGAAGGCAGTGACAGGCAGGCGTTCTGCGCGACAAGGCCGCCAGGTCACCACGCTACATACGACAGCGCCATGGGCTTCTGTATTTTTAATAACATTGTTATAGCTGCGCGCTATGCCCTTCAAAACTATGAACTAAAGCGCGTTGCCATAATCGATTTTGATGTTCACCACGGAAACGGTACCGAGCAAATTGTTGCTGGCGATCAACGCATCATGCTTTGCAGCAGTTTCCAGCATCCTTTTTATCCACATAGTGGCTCACCGGTGTCGGCAAGTAATATTCTTTCTGTACCGCTAGAAGCAGGCTCTACAGGTGAGGAGTTTAGAGAAAAAGTGCAGCACTGGTTTAACGCATTGCGCAACTTTCAACCTGAGCTGATTTTTATCTCAGCGGGTTTTGATGCCCACGCAGAAGATCCTATGGCGCATTTGCGACTGGTGGAAGACGATTATTTCTGGATAAGCCAACAACTTCGCGCAGTGGCTGACGAGTGTTGCCATGGTCGCATAGTCAGCATGTTAGAAGGCGGCTACGATTTAAGTGCACTAGGCCGCAGTGTGGTGTCGCACCTTAAAGGTATGAGCCGCCCTATTGAAGAAACTCAATAGGGTCTCATAGCAAGTGAATTATCGTGTTGTTAATTCAACGGGGTAAACACGGTAATAGATACCAGCTCAACACCGGTGCATCAGCCTTCATTTAACTTAGGCTATCCATCGTGTAAGCATGTAAAGGCCAGCACCTAACATGGCAAGGTTTTCGGTAAGCGAGATAAACCCAAGAGGAAGGTCTGAATTACCGCCCACACAGGCGCACTTAAGTTCACGTTTATCGATGTATACCGCTTTAATAACTGAAACTGCACCTATTGCACCGATAAAAATAGAAACAGGTGAAACTAATAGTGCGGGAAGCCCCGCTAGCATACCAAGCCCAGCAAACGCTTCTGCGAAAGGGTACACATACGCGTACCTTACGTGCTTCATTGCAAGTAAGTCATAAGTAATGAATTGATTTGAGAACGCTACGATGTCCTGTAGTTTTTGTAATGCGAGGATCACCATGGTGACGCCAATGAAATTCATTATGAAAGGTTCAATACCTGTCGGGAGTCCACCTTTTAGCATGAGCGCAAATACCACAAGGGCGGCTAAAGAAAAAATCACAATGATAGGTGTGTAGCGCGAACCGAACTCACTTTCTTGCTTCAAATTGAAATAATCTCGTAAGTCATCATAGCCACCAATTCGCTTATCATCGATAAACGTTTGCGGCGTGGTTTTCACATTGTGCTTCTCTTTAAAAGCGTCAGTTTCACTTCGGTTGGACAAGTGATGGTCTTCAACATCGTAGCCCTTTCTTTCTAGCAAATCTTTCGACTTAAGTCCGAAGGGACAAATGTGATCAGGGGTAACCATGCGATAAAGAACGGCGCGCTTTGACATTGTGGACTCCTTGTAAACCTTTCACGAAACGGCACCTAGTGCGCAAAATATGCGCGCCTTCTGCCATGTTTATAGTGATATCACGATATACAAAGATAAGTTACATAATCCATGCCAAGGGTTTAACAGAAGCATCCAGTTGCATCAGTGTTAATTACCGCACCGTTGTAGGGGAGTTGTGTGGTATAGCTTACAACCTGTTCGACAAGGTTCTTTCCGGTAAAGCATCCGTAGCCCGTTGCGTATGGACCTAAATAGCGAAGCTGATTTTGCATGTCTAAAACTATAAGCGCGGGCACTGCATCAAGCATAGCGGCGAGTTCTGGTACGTCTTCTATATTCACTCTGACTTGATGAAAGTCATTTCCTAGCTTTGTTAATAGCTGAGTTTGGTGAGGTGTAGTTAACGTTTCACAGTAGCAACGAGACTGCGTTCCCACATGAATAACAGAACCAGGGGCAATGTTTTGTTCGTTTAGTAGTTCGACAAGTGAAGCGTCAAAATTAGGCGCTGTTGTGCGGTGAAGTAAATCACCATTTGGGTCGAAGGAAGAAAGCTGGCGCTGACCGTAAACCAACAAGGCGGTGAGTAAACTCACCGCCCATAACAACAAAAGTATCCAGCTTGTTTTTTATGCATAACCCAAATGCCAACAGCGTGCTTCTAGCGCTTTGGTTAAAGCTTAAATCGCTCGATAGCACTGCGCATGCGTTGAGAGATTTGTGACAACACCTCAACTTCGCCTGCTAGCGATTCAGCGGTAGCCAGTTCCTCAGAAGTGAATTCGCTTAATCGCGCCGTACTTTGCGCTATAGAAGACGATGCGGTTTCTTGCTCCACCGCTGATGTCGCTATTTCGGTCATGCTTTCGCTCGCTTCGCGAATTTGCTGCATGATCTGGGTCATGGCTGAAGTGGCGTTATCGCTCGATACAACGGCTTCATCAACCAGCTGAATGCAGGTTTGCATTTGTTCGACTGAACTGGCGGTTTGGGCAACTAGCTGCTCAGTAATACTTGTGATTTGGTCTGCACTTTCTTTTGAGCGAATAGCCAAAGTGCGTACTTCATCGGCAACAACGGCAAAACCTCTGCCGTGTTCCCCTGCGCGGGCTGACTCGATTGCTGCGTTCAACGCAAGCAAGTTAGTTTGCTCGGCAACGGCGGTGATGGAGCGCATTGCGTCAGAAATATGCGCGCACTGCTCGTTAAGCGCCGAGTTTGTCTGCGCTGCCGCATTTAATGTGTTGCGCAGCGAATCTATGGTGCGGCTTGTGTTGGAAATAGAGTCGCGCGTAGTCTGCGAAGAACTTTGTGCCGCAGAGGCTTTGTCGCTGGCAAGGGTTGTTTGTTCGGTAGACAGCTGCATCGTTTGTGCGATTTCTTCTGACGATGCCGATACCATGGCAATCTCTTGGTCAGTGTTTCTGCTGATTTCAAACATGTTGTTTGCCGCCAGCTCCATCTTGTCACAGCCTCTAACAACTTCGTCTGTTAAATTTGAAGCAAGCTCAATTAATGCTTTTACTTGGTCGATGAGCTCTGCGAAAGGTCTCACAATCTTGTGGCCTCGGTTAAGTTCAATAGATAAATCGAGTCTACCGTCACCCTTTTGCATGGTCTCAATAGCTAAGCGCAGTTCAGCCGCACCGGCACCTTCTTGATGACTTTGTTTAGCCATGTACATCAAAACACCGCCCTCAGAAAGCGCGAATACGGCGTGCATCAGCAAGATAGGAAAGGTTACGTGACCTTCTTCAAAAATAAATAACGGCGCGCCGCCCGCTTGTAAAAAGAAGAACGAAATATGATGGACAGCAACGACTGCAGTGCCGGTTGCAACCACTTTCCAGTCTCTAAAGTAGGAAAGAAATGCCAGAAGAACAAAGATTTCAAAGTGGACTTCAATTAACCCGAATGACTGGTGGATGTGGAGGGCTGTTAGCAGTTGAACACCGATAGCCATCGCATGGCGACTTATCGCTGAATAGGGATTTTGCAAACTAAGGACAAGTGGTACGGCAGCAATTGGAATACCAAGAACAAATGCAGGAAGAATCTCGCCAGTATAAAAACCGATGCCAATCGCAATTAGCAGTTGGATAACAATTACAACGCGAAAAATCTTGTGACCTTCTAGGAGCCAAGGATACTGCATGCCAATCTCCGACAAGTATTTGGGATTAAGTGTAGGTTAAAAATAAGGGGTGTGCTAACTTCGCCACAGTTTACGTAAGTCACGGTTTTTACGCCATTTAACTTTTGTATAGAAGTTACTGTTATTAAAAAAGTTTAATCTTCGAATGCCTAAATAAGCTAAAGGACACAATCATGCCTGCCATCGCCTTTCTTTCTACTGACCACCTTGAAGACTTCTTTGTGTACGACGAGCTTTTGATCCCGTTTTTCAATGATAACGGTTGGTCTGTAGAAACCATATCTTGGCATAGTCAGTCAGAAAACTGGGATAGGTTTGACTACGTGATTGTGCGCAGTACATGGGATTATCAGCAGCATCCAGAGGCCTTTCTGGCTTGTTTGACTCAAATTGATGCGTCGAGCGCAACCTTGCTCAATCCATTGCCTCTTATGCAGTGGAATATTGAAAAGCACTACTTAAAAGACCTACAGGACAAGGGCGTGCCTATTGTAAGTACACGGTGGAGTAATGCATTTAATAACAGTGTTATTGATGAGGCCTTTTCCCATTTCAATTGCGACACTGTGGTGGTTAAACCTACGCTTAGCGCTAATGCTGATGATACGTTTAAGCTCTCGGTCTCAAATTGGCATGAACAGCAACAGGCGCTTTCTGATACGTTTAATCAACGTGATTTCATGATTCAACCTTTCTTAAATAGCGTGGTTGAAGAAGGGGAGTACTCGCTTTTCTATTTTGGCGGGAAGTACAGCCATGCCATTAAAAAGGTGCCGCAGAAAGGCGATTTTCGCGTACAAGAAGAACACGGGGGGAGCTTACATCCCGTTGCCGTAGATGAAGAACAACTAGATATTGCCCAGAAAGCATTGTCAGCAATGCCTTGCGAAGCACTTTATGCACGGGTTGATTTAGTCAGGCAGGGCAGTGGCTGGGCGATAATGGAACTTGAACTTATTGAGCCCTCTCTTTACTTCAATTTAGATGAACAGTCTCCCCTGCGCTTTGTCGACGCATTGATAAGCTTTCATTTGAATAGGGCCTAAGCGTTGAATAAATGAAAAGTGAAGCCAGCAAATTATAGGTTTGCTGGCTTACTGATAGGAAACTAACGCTCTAATTTAGTGCTAACGCAGCGTCTTCTCAGTTCATCCCTGCTTTATCGTCCTGTTTCTGCTTGATTCAGAATTCTTAACTTGAGCACGGCTTACTGAAGAAGTCCTCGCCCGCTCAATTCGTCTTGGCTTACTGCTCTCTCAAGCCACCGGCTTGTTTTGCGGACTCGTTCTTTCAATTCGCTCTCGATTTATGTTTTGTTTAGCTGGGCGTTTTAGCGTGTTTTCTCTATTAGCATATCGCTTCGACTCTGACGGCGTTGATATCCGAGCGGGTTTGTCCTGCTTTAACTGGCTTAGCGTCCGGTCTCTAGTCGGCTTCTCGCTTCTGCTCGCCGCTTGATTGCGTTTTAGCGCGTACTCAATGGATTGTTTGCGGCTTACCGAGTCTTGCTTGTTCTGAAAACGACTTTCTCTAAGTGGCGTTACCTGTTTTGGCTCAATAGTGCGTCTTACTGCCTTGATATTTTCCGTGCGCGCAATGGGTCTTACGGTATTTTTGTCATTGTGGCGTTTCGATGTGTTTACCGTGCTAACGTGTTTATTA
>AYSL01001505.1_pt1 | contig 12711 bp, 6 predicted proteins | sample 596161 | NCBI WGS metagenome assembly AYSL01 (sample SAMN02402864, study PRJNA223357) | marine sediment metagenome | biome: ENVO:00000447; isolation source: marine sediment samples in the proximity of a phosphate-oil terminal | place: Indian Ocean: Red Sea, Aqaba Gulf | collected 2011-05-20 | depth... | reverse complement strand
AGATCAAGGCCTTCTTGACCCAAACCTGCATGATGGACGTCATAGTAATTCATGGTCAAATAATCACTGATCAGCTCTGCTAAATCTGGATCATCTTCAATCAATAAAATCTGCTTGCTCATGGGATATCCTCTAATTGTTCTTATAATTTGCCAAAGGTCTAATGTGTGCTAGTCGCTTAACTATGCTAGTCGCTTAACTATGATAGAAGTATCAGTAGTTTTTACATTCTATGCCATTAAACCTCTGAGCCTCTAAGTTTTCAGGTGTTTTAGAGTACTGAACTATCATGATGATAAAAATACGTAGTGATAAAAATAGTCCTAAATACTCGGATAGTGCTATATATAGTACGACTATATTGCCTAATGATGCTGTTACAAAACAAGATAGGCTTTGTTAATGTTTCTACCAAATGTAACTGTCAGCGTGAATGGCTATGACACGATGACTTTTTTGCCTTCAGAGTCAATAGGTAAGTCAGCCAAGCAAATTAAACTATCGTTACTCACACCAGCAATCAAATATTGTTGCGTGGTCGGATCATACTCAACAACCTCAATAGGCTGGCGTGTCAGACGCTGGTCTTGGCCAATAATCCAGACATTGGCGGTCAACGGTTTAAGCGGCATATAAGGCGGTTTTTGTAACTCTGTTAAGTCAACATCATGCAAGGCGCGCTTGGGCACGATAGTACCTACGTCTATTTGTCCATAATTGACTCGCCCCGTGACCTTCATTTCTGGTTGTAGCTTGTCACGGCTGGCTTCATTGTCAATGACGTTAACATACACCAACAGTTTTTTTGGCTGGCTAGTAGGCACAAGCTTACTGACCTGACCTGTAAACTTGTCAGTGATACCTTCGGTCGTAAAATTGACGGTCTGACCAACTGAAAGCTGAGGCTCCGCTTGAATGGGTAGTGTCGCCGCAAAGTGCAATTTGGTCTCGTCACTAATTTCTAATAGGGGCGTGCGCGCCGCCATTTTTTCACCAGTTGTGGCATATAGGTTTTCTACACGACCTGAAAAGCTAGCAGCTATCGTCACCAAATTATATTGTGGGTTCGGTTTTTTAGTAGCAGCTTTTATACCATTACCATCGGTGTTGTCACTATTATCTGTGACAAGGTTTGCTGCTGACGACTCTTTTTTATCATTGTTAGTATTATTTACATTAGCATCATTATCAACAGATAAAGCCTTAGTAGAGCTAGAGTCAGAATTGTCGTCGATACTTGGTGTACTCTCTGGTTTCTTATTATTGGTAGTGCTTGTCACTATCTCTTCTTTAGAAGAGTTGGCTTCTGTAGATGTGTCTGATTTTACGGTAGGATCACTCACCGCCGCCAAACGCCTGACAACTAGTAAAGGCGTACCTTTTTCTACCCATTGACCTTCGCTAACGAACGTTTTTTCTATATTGACGGGATGTACTGCAACAAATTTGGTTTGTTTGATAGGCTCGATGCTACCTTGCAGCCCTAGACTTGGCTGATAACGGGAAGACTTTATACTGAGTATGTGTTCTGGTGTGATCGTGACACTATCACTGGTAATGACAACGGGGGAGTCTGCCGTTGCCGTGTTTTCAGGAGCGACTGATTCATTCTCAGATGGTGAGGGTTGACAAGCAGCAAGCAATAAAACGCTGAGCAAGTAGAGGCTTTTTTTGGAATGTTTAAAGGCTGTCATAGCAGTCACCGTTATAGTCGTCGTTTCATTATATAGTGAATAGATACGCGGTGGAACAATTGCGCCATACTTACTAATCTTAGATGCGTAAGCGTTTGTCATAAGAAAATAGATGAGGTTGCCGACTTATTAAATAAGAACAGCGGTTTATGATATTCATTAGTTAGAACATTAATTCGCTAATGACTGGAAAAGCATCAATAACTGTGCTAAAACAAACATAACGAAATACTGTGATACATTTTTATCACAAAAGAAAATTATTCAGCAATGTGGTTATTGATTCTATATAATGCAGGGATATCATAAAGTTGGTTGCCTCGTTGTTTAAATGACGTTGTCACTGAAAGTAAGTGAGTTCAAAAACTTTTGAGTGTTTTAAGAGATAATACGACTTTGCTTGATGGTTATAGAAGTAAAATATTAGGCCTAAAAAGCTAAGAATCGCACTCAATTTTATGAGCTTATTACGAGCAAAGTGCGTATAGTAACTCATGTTGACGCTGTGTTTGATGGGCAGACACTGATAAAAGGTATTCACTGTCATAAAAGGTCTAATGAAGTCTCAGTCTTTTGTATTGGTCTCATATTGACTGATATCATGACTTAAGATGATTGTTAGAGCTTTATATAGACAGAGAGCGTTACGAATAAATAGTCGTTCATAGGATAATGATAATGGAAAATAATTTTGAAGGTTTGAAAGTAATGGTGATTGATGATTCAAAAACCATTCGCCGTACCGCAGAAACCTTGCTACAAAAAGCGGGTTGTGAAGTCGTAACCGCTATAGATGGCTTCGATGCCTTAGCAAAAATTGTTGATAACAACCCAGATATTATTTTTGTCGACATCATGATGCCGCGCTTAGATGGCTATCAGACTTGTGCACTCATAAAAAATAACCCTGATTATGCTAATAAACCCGTGATTATGTTGTCATCTAAAGATGGCTTATTTGATAAAGCCCGTGGCCGCATCGTCGGATCTGATGAGTATTTGACCAAACCATTTAGTAAAGATGAGCTTTTTGATGCGATTAACCAGTACCGTTAATCAGCTCTATAGACTCAAATATAGTGATTGCTAAGATTAAAAATAATGACTCACTATTTAAGTGACTAACATACTAAGTGACTAGCATAAAAATAAATCACGAATAAGATGTTGGCCATTATTTTCAGTCGTTTTATCAACAATATATCCTCATAGATATTTTAGAAAATAAAGGAAAATCCTATGGCTACCGTTTTAGTCATTGACGACTCACCATCAGAAATGGCGAAATTTCGCGACATGCTTTCTAAAAATAACTTTCAAGTACTAGAAGCATCAAATGGCGAGCAGGGCTGTCAGATGGCAGCTGATCATCTGCCAGATGTCATTTTAATGGATGTAGTAATGCCAGAAATGAACGGTTTTCAGGCTACGCGAAAAATCACTCGCGGCAAAACCACCGCTCATATACCTGTCATTATGATCAGTACCAAAAATCAAGAAACCGATAGAGTGTGGGGCAAGCGTCAAGGCGCCAAAGAGTATATGAATAAGCCAGTCGATGAAAACGTATTGGTCAATATGATTCGCAAAGTGATGGAGTAACTTGTGGCCTCTAGAGGATTCATTGAGCTTCTGCGTCTAGCAGATTTGGCACGTGCGCGCAAAAGCGGTCGCCGCGGTGGTCAAGAGTTTGATTGGCAAGGGGTGGTATTTGAGATTGGTGGTCAGCGCTTAGTTGCTCCTATGGGTCAGGTATCAGAGGTGTTATCCATGCCAGAATACACTAGCTTACCTCTAGTAAAGCCTTGGATGCTAGGTATTGCCAATATTCGCGGACGACTACTACCTCTGACGGATTTGTCACGCTTTTTACAAGTGCCAAGCCGCTTGCCACAGCTAAGCCAGCGCAAAGTTATTGTGATCGATCACGATAATAACTTTTCAGGGCTACTGGTCGATCAAGTGCTTGGTATCGAACAGTTCACTCAGGAACATTACCGCCCAGAAGCGATTGATTCCAATTCACCATTTGCACCTTATAACCATGGTAAGTTTTTGAAAGACGAGCAGGAGTGGTACGTTTTCATGCCAAGCTTGCTGGCACAAGATCTGCAGTATTCAGATGCTGCGATATAGTAATCGACAATAAAACATCTATTTATTCGGTAACGACAGATTAATAGCGGCTGACACGATACAGTGAAATGTCAGTTTATACAGGCTTTGCTAATCATTGTTTTGATAACAACAAGATTGTCAAAGTCAGTCACGATAAGACTTTGACGATTGTTTGAAAGGAATACGCAAGATGAGTGATGTTAAAAGAAAACCTGTAGCTAGTACAGGCAACACAACTGTAGAAGGCAAAGAGACCAATAATACGTGGAAGCTATTATTAGGATTTTTTATTCTGCTGAGTGTGGTCTGTGTCGTTTGGTTGGCTAACGCGGTGTTATCGGTGAGTCAAGACTTTACTAACTTTAATCAAACAATTGTTTTACCAGCACTTGTCTTTGCTATCGGTGCTTTGGGTATTATGTTTGCCTCGTATCAATTGCTTAAGCAACGTGGGGGATCGGAGCGTTTGCTGATTGAAAAAGAAACCTTACGCCGCCGTCAAGAAGCAGAAGCAGAGTCTGAACGAGCTCGTCAAATTCAAGAAGAAAATGAACGTAACCAGATCGCTATTCTACGCCTACTTGATGAGTTAGGGGATTTGGCAGAAGGTGATTTGACGGTCAATGCTACCGTGTCAGAAGACTTTACAGGGGCAATTGCTGACTCAGTCAACTTCGCAATTGACCAATTACGTCAATTGGTCTTGGTTATTAACAGTACTGCCGACCGAGTTGCACAGTCTTCAGCTCAAACGCAGATGAACGCTGTTGAGCTTGCTGAAGCTTCTGAACATCAAGCGCAAGAAATTGCTGGTGTATCAGCCGCTATTAATGAGATGACCGTGTCAATTGACCAAGTTTCGAATAATGCGTCAGAGTCTGCGACGGTTGCTCAGCGTTCAGTTGCCATTGCCTATAATGGGGCAGAAGTTGTACAGCGTTCGATTGAAGGTATGAACGTTATTCGTGATCAGATTCAAGAGACATCGAAACGTATCAAGCGCCTTGGTGAGTCTTCTCAAGAGATTGGTGATATCGTTGGCTTGATTAACGATATTGCAGACCAAACCAACGTTCTGGCATTGAACGCCGCCATTCAGGCATCGATGGCAGGTGAGGCTGGTCGAGGCTTTGCAGTTGTTGCTGATGAGGTTCAGCGTCTGGCTGAGCGTTCAGCGAATGCGACCAAACAGATTGAAACATTGGTAAAAACCATTCAGGCGGATACTAATGAGGCTGTTATGTCGATGGAATCGACGACATCTGAAGTAGTACGTGGTGCTCGTTTGGCAAAAGATGCTGGTGAAGCACTAGAAGAGGTCCAGAGCGTTTCTAACACGTTGGCTGACTTGATTCAGAACATCTCAAATGCTGCATTACAGCAGGCTGAATCTGCTGGCCATATTTCTCATACTATGAATATCATTCAAGATATTACTTCACAAACCTCATCTGGTACGTTGGCCACAGCACGTTCTATTGGTGAGTTGAGTGAAATGGCTGCCGCACTACAAGAGTCGGTTACTGGCTTTAAAGTATCCAATGATGATGAATTGTTAGATGATGAAATGATTAACTCTGAACAAACCTTATCAGAAATTGTCTAACCTTTTAGCTTGAATATTGAATCGGTATCGATACGTCTTTTTGTATAAGATTTTAATTAAAATGCTGTATAGGTTCTGACGCCGTGCAGCATTAATAATAGCAGGCGACGTGAACAATCATATACAAGCAGAAAAGGCTCTATCTAATACATTTGAACCTGTATGGGGTGATGAGATGATACAGGGCGATAGTGCTAATTTACAGCAATGGCAGAGATATATAGAACAAGAGATTGGCTTTATATTGCCAAATACACAGCTGCAGTGGTTGACCAATGCCATTGACCACACAGCAACATTAAATGGACTCACTACTCAGCAGCTCTGGTATCAATTACCAAAGAATAATGAGATTCGTCAGCAGCTATTAGACAAAGTGCTGATTCATGAGAGTCGCTTTTTTCGTCATAAACCTTCTATCGATTTCATCACACGATATGCAATAGACAAGTGTGCAGATGACAGGAGTAAGCCCTTTCGCATTTGGAGCGTTGGTTGTGCAAGTGGGCACGAGACTTGGTCACTGGCCATGAGTCTGACAGCAGCGCAGTTATCCAATCATGTGATACTGGGAACAGATGTGAGCGAGCAAGCGATTACAAACGCGCGATTAGGACAATATGATCAACGGCAGTATTCATTAATTCCTCAAAATTGTCAGCAGTTTGTTTACCCTTTGATCACCAAAAATGCAGGTAATGAGCTGAGTATGGCTGATACTTCTAGTAAAGTAGAAAGGTCTATCAATACTCAGTTTGACTGGCAAGTAGCGCCAGCTTTACGACCTTATGTTAGCTTTGCTCTACACAATGTTATTGAACAAAAATCACCCACTTCGCATCTTCAAAATGTGATTATCTGCCAAAACATGCTGCTGTATTTTCGCAAGTTTGATCAGCGTGATATTTTGGCATGGCTATCAGAGCAGTGTGCGGTAGAGGGATATATTATATTGGCTCCAGGTGAGGCGTTGTTTTGGCGCCCTTCGAATATGCGCCGTATTGCGCACCCACAAGTGAATGTGTGGCAAAAAATTAGTGCCTAAATTAGTGCCTAGACGAGTTAGGATAAACCTATGAAAAAGCAGCCCAATGACATAGTGACGCTTGAGTGGTTGTCGCCACTGCTCAATGAGCAATTATCACAGATATCTGATGGCTGGCAATCAGGTGCCGATATCGACAGTTATCAACAGATGACATCGCACTACTATCAAGTTAGTGGTGCGCTGACTATGATTCGCTTGCCTCTACTAGCAGATCTTGCCAATAAGTTGAGTTTTATGGCGAGCTTGGGGGCTAGTCACAATCTGTCTGCTAGAGACTGTCAAATAGGCAAGTTTTCTCATAAGTTATTGCAACATGCGCTCAGTCAATATACGCATCTAGGCAAATACAACCCTGCTCTAATAAATAAGGCTACTAATGAGCTTGCCCAGATACTATCGCAACGAGGTGTGGAAGCAGATGCATTTATAGATGCTACTGATACCCAGCATGCGCATCTAAACAATGATGATACTCATGAAGGTATGGTTCATGAAGATATTGTCAATAGCATTCAGATCGCAGTACCCACGAGTAATGTTACGACCAATTTAGAAGATCAACACTATCAGCAGATGTTACTGGTGTGGCGACAGCAAGTACAAAAATTGCTGGTTGCCAATATCAATCAGGCACCTGTTCTACAAATTTTAGAAAAAGTTAGTCAATATCTATGGCAGAATACTCAAGACAATGATTTACAGCGTCTATGGTATTTGAGCGAGTTGTGGCTGAGTGATCTTGCCCATAATGAAGCGCCATCACCTGAATATTATGCGCCACTATTGGGTCAGCTTGATCGCGTCATAGAATCTGCTACTCAGCCCACGCACTTATCTTCGAGCCTTGTTAAAGGCTTAATCAACAGTGTCTATATTCAGCTCATCTACCTAGAGAATAGTAGCGAGCGAACTCAATCTACCCTTAATGAGATATCACAGTGTGAGCCTGCGACCTTACGTTTTTTAACGCGATTGCTCAGTGAGATTGAGACTCTTATCTTCAATCTAGATAAGCCAGATACGCTAATAAACCCTCTACGACATATAAAGAGCCAGCTTGAGAGTCGAGGTTGGGTGCAATATGCGTCGCAAGTTGAATCGATCCTTACAGATTTAGAGCAAGCACGCTTATCAGAGACAGAGTTTACGCAGCAGCAATGGCACATAGAGCGCAAGTTACAAGAGCTATATAGTGCTATTTACGATACCGAGCAGGCAATATCACTCAAAATTGGCGCTTCTTCTTCTTTTGCTATTATACCTGAAGCGTTTGATAGCAGTGATGTAAAGGATAAAGATAGACATGAGTCAGTTTCTACTGACAGTGACTTACGTGAGCTACGTATTGCCGTTGAAGAGATCAAGGAAAGCTTTAACGAGTATATACAACGTCAAGATATCCAGTCTTTACCAGTCATTGCTGACTTTGACAAGATTGCCCATGCTTTTGATGATATGGGACTGCCAGTCATTAGTGAGACGGTAGAAAATATAGGTAGTATATTCACACAACTGCTCACTCATGAGGTTGCTGTACTTAGCTGGGATGTGACCCAAGCCTTGGCAGAGAGTCTGACCTCGATTGAATTGTTACTCGACTATCTTGCGCAGCAAGTCTTTGATCAAAACTTATTGACGCAGGCAAATGAGTATGCAGCGAAAGCATCACAGCTTCTTAATGCGTATGCGAAATCACCAGAAACAACTAACGATACATGGCTGACGCAAAAGCCAGTCGCGATGAATGTGCTTCGTTATGATGATAGTGGTGAGATCGCACCTGTGACCAGCTCAGATAATGAAACGGTGATAGCAACGCAAGACACCACTGATACTAATCCTAATGTAGAGAGTGATGCATTGCTGCGTGCTCGTGAACAACTCAAGCCTGACAACTTTGAAGTTGATGAAGAGATTCGTGATATTTTTATCGAAGAAGTGAACGACGTCATTACTGATTTAGAAGATTTTCTTCCTATTTGGCAGCAGGATTCACAAAATCTAACACCCTTGACCGAAGTCCGTAGAAGCTTTCATACCTTAAAAGGCTCAGGCCGCATGGTTGGTGCCTTTAGCATCAGTGAGATGGCGTGGTCAATAGAAAACCTACTTAACCGTCTGTTGGATAAGACACTCCCTGTAACAGACGATGTCGTACGTCTGGTAATAGAGACGGCGGAACGTTTGCCAGTGCTACTGACAGATTTTGCCGCACAACAATTACCGAGCTCTGATCCTGCTATTACTATTCTGAAAAGTCGTAACCTAATGACGCAGCAGCCTGTCAATGCTGGTTTAGATACGTTTGAGACTGGAATCACTGAAACATCAGCTGAAGTAGCGTTAGGTATCAATGACTCTGATTCAATGGATGATGTATCGTTAGAAACATTACTTTCGAGCGTTGATGGTGCTGAAGGAGCAGATTCTGAAAGCAATAATACAAATATACCAGAATCGCTATCTGGTTTAGAGATTCCAGCAGTACTTATCCCGTTTATGCAAGAAACCGAGCAATTAGCAGCCGATGCGAATGATGCAGATCCTGATATTAAAGAGATATTTATAGAAGAGGCCGAGGAAGTACTTGCCGAAATCGTACCTTTATATGAAGGTTGGCAGCTAGCCTCGACTGACCTTGCCGCTCTAAAAGATATCCGTCGCGGTTTTCATACTCTAAAAGGCTCTGGTCGCATGGTGGGCGCTAACTACACCGCCGAGCTAGCATGGGCGATAGAGAATATGCTTAATCGCGTATTGGATCATAGTGTTGTTGTCTCAAATGATATGTGTCAGCTGATGTCAGATGTATTGGCCGCTTATCCTGAAATGTTAGTAGCATTTGAAAATAACAGCCAAGATTACCCAGCTTTAGTGCCCTTATGGATTGCCTGCGCCAATGCCTATAGTAAGCAACAGGGTGATGCGTTTAGTTACTCTCGCTTATATGAGCAAGCAACAAGCCATTCTGAAGCTGAAGCTGACGCCGCGCAAGAGCCTGTATTGATAACTAGCATAGACGAAGACAATCCTACCTATGATGAGACTAATGAAGCGATAGACATGACGCTACAGACCTTCCATTCTGTCAACGAAAAAATGGCAGAGGCAACTGTTGTTTTAGCGCCTCAAAGCGAAGAAGAAAAAGCATTTTGTAAGATATTTATTGATGAAGCAGAAGAGTTACTTCATCACATTGATCAATTTGTCAGCGACAATCAAGATCAGCAACTGATTGAGATAACGGATGAAATAGTACGTGCATTTCACACATTACGAGCCGCATCTGGCTCCAGTGCTTTGGCTGCTATCAGCGAAGTTAGCGCAGCGATAGAGCACAGTTTGGAGCTATTGCATCAGCAAGATATAGCGATGAGTGCCCAACATCTAGAGGCTTTAGCTCAATCTGCCAAGCTGATAAATGGTTATTTAAGTAGCTACAAACAAAATATTCAGCAGCGTAGTGTCATAGTAGAAGATTCACACAGTCAGCAAGAGCAAGACATAGCGTCATTGCAAGCAATGCTGGCTGAGCAGTATGTCATTAGTGATGCTGATGCGACCGTTGTTACTAATAGCAAACCAACGATAGAAGAGTTATTAGATAATAATATCGACACGTTATTAGATGCTGAGTGGGAGTTAGAGGAGGCGCTTGGTCATGCTGAAAAAGAACACAGTCAAGACTATATCGCGCAGCAAATTTCACAAATCACCTGTTTAATAGATAAAGCTCAAGCATTTCCAAAATTCATTACCGTTCTGAATGAGCTAGGTAATGCCTATAGTTACCTGAGTGATAATATTGATAAAGCGAGAGATAGAGACATTCAATCTATTCTGCTATCAGGTCATGCCCAGTTGATTGGGCTATTCGATGCCCTAGCTGGTAGTACGTCATTGAAAATAGACCAGCAGGTAATGAGTGAGCTACAAGGTATCTATCAAAATGATAACCTTGATGATAACGACGAAGGCTTTGTCGTTCGAGCTATTTCAGCACCTAAAATCCAATTTGAAACGATTGATACGGATATTGAGCTATTAGAGATTTTCTTAGAAGAAGCTCAAGAACTTGATAACGCCCTAGATGAGAGTTTCAATAAATGGCGTGACGATATTACTAATATCAACTCGCTAAAAGTATTACAGCGTCATTTGCACACCATTAAAGGTGGTGCACGGATGGCTGGCATTCGTAGTATTGGTGATCTAACTCATGAAGCAGAAAGTGTTTATGAGTCTTTTGTAGAAAACAGACGAGAGCCGACGACACAGTGGCTTGAGATTATGCAAATGGTGCAAGACACGATGTCGCAACAAGTGATGCATATCGTGAATCATAAAAAATCCTTTTTCACCTCAGAGCTGATTGAGCAACTAAGAACGTTTGAAAAAGAAAAAACCTTACCAGAAACGGTAGAGCTGATCATACCAGTACCGAAAAACTATCTTGAACCAGACATTCAAAACGTAGTGGCGGATGAGGCCATTAGCAATACCGAAATATCAGAATTGCTCAGCCTAGATACCATGATTAAGCAATCATGGGCTAATGGGTTGCCTGATCCAGACATATTATCGGTGTTCTTAGAAGAGGCGGAGGAGCTTACCAATCGTAATAAATACCTGCATTTGTTCTTGAACGACACAAATAATACCACAGCATTACAAGCACTTCAGCGAGATCTGCATACGATTAAGGGCGGTGCCCGAATGGTGACTGCGTCCGGTATCGCTGATTTGGCGCATGAAATGGAGTCGGTTTATACGGATTTTGTGAGTAACCGTCGTCCCCCTACTCAGAAAGTATTAGAATTGCTAGTTGCCAGTCATGATTGGCTTGCTGATGCCGTATTTATACTTCAGCATCATGTCAATCCGCCAACACCTGCACTATTGATCGAGGCGTTAGAGCAGTTTGGGAGAAATCCTGATAGTCTCAAACAAGTTCCTAAAGAATCCCTACAGTCTCAGCGCGAAGCAATTTTGATTGCCAAAGAAAACCAAGACTCTCACTATCTTGCAAAAGATATTAGCGAGATGCCATCTATGTTCAGTAATACCAATAAGGAGGACGACAGCACTAGTAGTAATGAAATGATTCGTATCTCAGGTGGTCTGATTGAGCATATGATTAATCTATCTGGTGAGTCAGCGATTAACCGCGCCCGTATTGATATGGGTATTAGTAGCTTGACCAACAGTATCGAAGAGATGGGTACAACGGTACAGCGACTGGCAGATCAGTTACGCCGTATGGAGATTGAGCTTGAAGCTCAGATTTTGTCACAAATAGATGATGAGCTGATTGATAATGAGGATTTCGATCCTCTCGAGATGGATCAGTATTCTTCACTGAATCAATTATCAAAATCATTGACAGAATCTGCCTCGGATTTGGTGGATATTAACCATACTTTATTAGAAAAGACTCGTGATAGTGAAAGCCTGTTGCTACAGCTATCGCGGACACAGACTGAGTTGCAAGATGGGCTGATGAATTCGCGTATGGTACCATTCACGCGTCTGACACCGCGTCTTGAGCGTATTGTTCGGCAGACGGCTAATGAGTTGAATAAATCGGTTGAGCTGACCATCATCAACGCTGATGATGAGATGGACAGAACCATCCTAGAGCGGATTACCTCACCGCTTGAGCATATGCTACGAAATGCTGTCGATCACGGTATCGAAACCACATCAGCACGTCTAAAAGCAGGTAAAGAGCGCAGTGGTAATATTACGCTTGAGGTACATCGTGAAGGTAGTGAGATTGTCATCCAACTATCAGATGATGGCCGTGGTATCGATGTAGAAGCGGTAAGAAATAAAGCGATCTCTCAAGGTCTTATTGATGCAGACGATGACAGTCTCTCTGATCTTGATATTATGCAATATATCTTTAATGCTGGGCTGAGTACTAGTAAGCAGGTGACACAGATCTCTGGACGCGGCGTTGGCATGGACGTTGTTATTAGTGAAATTCGTCAGTTAGGCGGTGCGGTCTCTGTTGTCTCCGAGCTTGGAGAAGGCTCTAATTTTACGATGCGCTTGCCATTGACTGTTGCTGTTTCTGATGCGCTGGTTGTGCGCGCCGCAGATCGTTACTATGCAATACCATTGGTACAGATTGAGCGCGTGGTACGGGTTAACCCAGAAAAGCTCTATGACTATTATCATTCAGATGATGCTACATTGAACTTTGAAGACACGGAATATCGTGTACGCTATCTCAACGAGAT
>AYSL01000009.1_pt1 | contig 14116 bp, 13 predicted proteins | sample 596161 | NCBI WGS metagenome assembly AYSL01 (sample SAMN02402864, study PRJNA223357) | marine sediment metagenome | biome: ENVO:00000447; isolation source: marine sediment samples in the proximity of a phosphate-oil terminal | place: Indian Ocean: Red Sea, Aqaba Gulf | collected 2011-05-20 | depth... | reverse complement strand
CGGCCATACCTTGACCAAAGAGCCGGCAATAAAACCGGTCAGCAATGCCAAGGTGGCTTGATAGTAGCGGGCTAATAACCATTTTAGAGCACGGGTAAATAATAACAATCCAGTTGCCATGCCCGCCATCACAGTTAATAGTACCGTAAAGTTAAGAGTATGCACGGCTTCTAATACGGTATCGTAGGCACCTAGCAACAACAATATAAAAGACCCTGAGACCCCAGGCAATATCATGGCGCAAATCGCAATCGCGCCTGCAAAAAATAAGTACGGTAAGCTAGGTGTCGCCGCGAGTAATGGCAGACTACTAATGACCACAGCAGCAATGATTCCGGCAGCAAACAGCGCCACACGTCCTATATTCCAGCGCTTAATCTCACTTAATAAGATAAATACCGTTGCGATGACCAGTCCAAAAAAGAACGACCAAATAAGCAGTGGTTGATTGTCTAGCAAATATTTGATAATACCAGCCAAGGTAGCAAAACTCGTCGCAATACCAAGTATCAAACACAATAAAAATGTCGCATCAACTTGTCGCCATACCGCAGCGAGTCCTTTGATTCCGCCGTCTTGTCGAAATATCTGCCAAAGGTTGGGGCCGATACTACCGAGTGCATTAATCAGGCGCTCATAAATCCCTGCAATCAATGCAATAGTGCCACCAGAGACACCAGGAACGATATCAGCAGCACCCATCGCCATGCCTTTGACATAAACCCCTAGCAGCTCTTTTGGGTTATTCGTATACACAGGGACAGAGACGGGGACCGTGCTTGCGTCTAATGGCTCTGCTACTGACGGCTGGTTTGGCCGTGGGGATTGTGGTGCCGTCATGAACAGTCCTTTATTATCTGAGAATAAATGTTATCTAAAAATAAATATCTGGCGTTATTACAACGAAACGTACTTAAAAATTAAAGCAACATCATTTTATGAAACATGTGCTAACGCATAAAAGCGGGATTAATGAGACAGACATCAATCCCGTTTATCGGAAATCTAAGGGGTGATGCGCTTATTTAGTAGAGGCAAATGCTGGATAACCAAGCGCATATAATGTCCCCTCAAGTCCTGTCACATTGATCGCGGCATCAGCACGTGCTTGCACGATGGGCTTGGCATGATAAGCCACTCCTAAATCGGCAAGCGCCATCATCGGCAAGTCATTGGCACCATCACCGACACAGACCACTTGCGACATCTCGATCCCCAAGCGCTCAGCCGTATGCTCGACAATCGCGGCTTTTTTGGCACCATTTATAATGGGCAGCTGTATGTGACCGGTCACTTTTCCTTCTTCGATATCTAAGGCATTGGCATGGACTTCGTCAATCCCTAACTGCTCAGCGATATAGCGGGCAAAGTAAGTAAAGCCACCAGACACCAGTACCGTATGGTAGCCCAAGGCTTTTAACGCACTAATGGTGGTACGGGCACCGACCGATAACGTCAAGCGGTTGCAAATATCATCAAGCACATCGGTAGAGATACCTTTTAATAAGGCCACGCGCTGAGCAAATGATTCATCAAAGTCAATTTCACCTCGCATCGCCGCCTCAGTAATGGCTTCAACTTGCTCACCAATACCAGCCGTTTTTGCCAGCTCTACAATGACCTCTTGTTCAATCAACGTCGAATCCATGTCAAAACAGGCAAGCTTGTGAGTACGTAGCATATGACCGACCGATAGGATGTGACAATCGACGATGTCTAGATTGCCTGTACTATCCGCACTGCGTGTGCGGTTGTATTCTTCAGACAAGTCATGGCGCAGACGAGTGGTCAGCTGATCGTCAATGATGTGAGCGGCGGCGGTCTTTTTGCCAGGGTGCATCAGCGTATCGGTCACAGGTACCAACAAATAGCGGTATACTTGAGCATTGGTAAAGGGCAGACGCTGTGCATCGGCTGCCGTTGGCTCTGTATCAGAGACCGTAATATTAACAAAGCTCGCCTCAGTATCCTCAGCGACCGTCACCAAATGCCAACTTGGCTGCTCATCGACCCAAGACTGAACATATTGATGAATGTCCATCGCTGATACTTGAGTAGGCAGCACGACAATGAGCGCAAAAACAGGCAGCGACTGTAGCGCATCAAAATCTCGCAGATTGGTATCATCAGGTAATAATTCTGCAATAGAGTCGACGGCTTGTTGCCATGCTTTGCTGTCTTTTGGTAACGAATAAGATGTATTTTTTGGCATGGCTCAATTGTCCCTTGTATGCTCATATAAGATTGGGAATAATAACAGTTTTACTGAGCAGCGCCTATAGATGACATGCAAAGTATCATGGGTGTTCAAAAATGCTTATCAGCGCCTAAAATCTGCTGAAATGCAACAAAGTTATTATGATAAATTTATAAATCGACTAACGCTATAAGGCTTATTATGGTGATATAGTAGATGACTTAAACTGACCCCTTGGTAACGATGCTGTGGCAAAAATAGCAGCGATAATCATGAGGCAGCGCGCGATAGTATCATCGTTCAAATTTAGCTCAATAAATAAGTGTCATTTTACATAGTAGCATTTTATATGATGACTGATTTCAATGAAATACTATCGATTTTCCGTGAATATCGATCAATATTCGCGCATTACAATTGTTTAAAAATTAGCCAAAAAATGAGCAATAGACTCGTTTTTTAATTTCTTTTCTCCAAAAAAGTTTAACATATCATGACGTATTTAGCGCCGCGGCAAGGGTTGTTTGCCATTATTCTTCTGGTTAGTTTTTGTTTGCAGACGTTGTTATTGGTCATCAGTACCGATCAGCAGCTGAGCAAAAGTCGTGCGTTAAAAGGCGAGCAAATGGTCGCCCAGCTGATTGATGAAGCAAGGTTGTCTTTAGAAAACAAAGACCGTGTCAGTCTCAGTGTGATTGCTAACCGTTATACCAGCGAGCAGGACGTAACAAGAATACTGATTAAAGACAATAAAGACGATATTTTGGTGCCTGTGGGCAACGCGCCGATGCAGCAAGGTGATACGATTCGCCAAATCGCAACTAACGGCGATGCGGTGATTGGTAGCGTTGCACTGACGTTAAAAGACGTTAGTAAAGGTGAAATCATCGCGATGCAGTGGCCGTTTGTGATCGGTACGATGCTGCTGCATTTATTACTGTGGTTAATCTATGGCTATCTTGCTCGTCCGACCAAAGAGCAAATCAGTGCGCTGAGCCGTAATATTCAGGACTTGTATCGCGAGCAGTACAATCAGGGCGATCAGAGCGGCTACAGCCGTGACCTTGAGCGCGGCACAGGCGGCACAGTTAACAACCCAGCTGATGCTCGACTATCTAGTGGTGCTTCTGAAAGCGTTACAGAGAATAAAGTAACGAACGCACGCACATTCAATGTACATAACGAAGTCAATGAGTACCTAAGAACACAGCAAAACCAAAGCAGCAGCGACGAAACTGGCAGTCTAACAGCTACGTCTGAAGGCGATATTGAAGACAAGGTTGTTAGCACCGCAAAGCGTCATAGTCATAGTTCGCAATCTGGTGGTCAGACGTCTAAATTGTCTGCCACACGCGCAGTCGATAGCGTGAGAGTGCAAATCCTCTTTCATGATGAATTCAATATGCTTGAGCGCCTTGCACCGGCGCAGCGCCTGCCTTATCTAGCGCTATGCACGCAGCTGCTCAATCAAGCGGTGACCGAACTACTCAAACAGCCATTACTACTGGGTGTCAGTGCGACCAATGAGGCACACTTTGAGGACAATGGTGCAAGCGTGGTGCTAAAAGCGGACAACAGCCATGCCAAAGTAGCACTGGCTGGGGTCATGCTTGCCAAGCTGTACTTGATGCTCAATAAAATCATTCATGACAAGCATATCGAGCTGTCGCGCTTTGCACTACCAGCAAAAGCAGGCGTGAGTGATGAGGCGCAGTCAGAGCCCATGACCCATCTACTACAGAGCATCGGTAAAAAAGAGCAACTGCTGATATTGCTGCCAGCTGCTGGCCTCAAACAAATCAGCAATCATGTACAGGTCCATAGCATCATGCGCCCAACCACTGTCTACGAGCGCGAGTGTGCGATATTCGATGGCGGGAACGACGCGATGATTCAGCGTTTGGCAGATGTTCGTAATGCCGTGCTCATGATTGAAGACGAAGATGAGTCAGCGACATAGCAGTATTAACATGGCTCATTTATACTACAATTGTCCATTATATAACTGATATCATAGTCTTGGTACTCAGGCTGAAATGTGACATATTAAGAAAAAGGATTGACAACTTTCAATAGAGACTTTATAAGGCATATATATATTGATGTATATTTAATACCCTTGCCTAAAAATGATAGGAGTTTGTCATGAGTGACGCTGATATTGACGACGATTTTGATGATGATTTTGTCGACGATGATGACGCAAAGATGGTTGAAGAAGCTGAGACAAGTGTACGTACGCGTTTAAGTAGTCTTGAGAAGCGTCGACTGATCGATAATTTGCTAGAAGAGAAGCGTTTGGCTAAAGAATTAAAAGATGATCTAGATGATATAGACAATTTTGATGAAGATGGTGATGATTGGGATGACGACGATTTTTAATTCATTGGCATCATTGTCTAAGCTGACTAAAGTCCTCTAATGATTGACCATCATCTAATCAGTCATATAGGTTGCTAGATGTTTATTACTTTTTATAAACGTGTGTAACCCGCTCTATTGAATGATATTTACGTTGTAAAGGCTGCTTGTTTTTCACTATTCAAGCAGCCTTTGTTTTAAAACCCTTTTGCCTTTAACCGATCGATCACTGTGATTGACGTTGGCTATCTCTCAAGGACTGTTAAGCCATGAATAACCAATTAAGTTTTGATGAACTGCTCGATTATTTGGATAACCAAGAGAGCCAGTTCGTGCTCGATAGTGTCGCTGCGCATGGTTTTTTGACAGCGACGGTCATTGGTCGCCCATTACCGAACTGGATGGACGCGCTTTTTGAGGGTCATGTGAGTGAGATTCCAGAAAACGTCATCGATGGTATCAAGCGCTGGCGTGACTCGATCATGGCTGAGCTAAAAAACGAGACTCCGATTGAGCTGCCATTTGGTGAAGATGCTGGTGACGAAGAAGTGGCAGTTGATTTTTCAGATGAGTCAGATATTGTGGCTTGGTCGATTGGTTTTGTTGATGCCATGTATGGCGATGAAGCAAGTGATTGGTTTGAAGACGAAGAGACAGCAGAAGACGTGGCTGTGTTGACCTTACCAATGATTGTATTAAGCGGCATTGATGATGAAGATCCAGAGCTAGAAGCAATGCGTCGCGATGAAGATAAGATGGTTCAAATGGCCAACAGCATCGAAGGCAATTTGACCGAGCTGTTTTTGTTGTTTCATACCAATGACTAGTCATTCTAAAAGACAGTACTGCTGATAGTACTGTCTTTTATTTATACTGCATCATGCAGCTCTGGTCATTCTTTTAGATACATTATAAGTCACCGATAAGGTCTTACTATGGCTGTGCAACTCTCCAATCTTGAACACTTACCCAATTATCAAATTACCGAGCGCTTAGATGTTGTGTATGGCAGTACAGTGCGCTCAAAGCATGTGGGCAAAGACTTATTTGCTGGGCTAAAAAACATCGTTGGTGGCGAGCTGACCGCTTATACCGAGCTGTTGGAAGAGTCACGCCAAGAAGCGATCGATCGTATGGTGGTCAAGGCAGAAGCGCTTGGTGCCGATGCTGTCGTCGGCTTGCGTTTCTCTACCTCTAGTATCGCCCAAGGGGCTTCTGAGCTGTTTGTTTATGGAACAGCGGTCAAAGCGGTACCAGTATCGCAGCAGCTCCAGAACCCACCAAGCGATAATCACTATCCGTCCGGTCAAACACCCAATCCTCAAGTCCAGACTGCGCCAGATGATCTACCGCGTTTTAACCCTTTTGGTTGATCTTAGCGCTTTAAAAGCTGTAGCACTAAAAAACACAATGCTAAAAACCGTAATGATTTTTATAATGAGAAACGTCCCATGAATGACTCACTCACGCAAGTGCTTATCAATTATGGGCCGTTTATCTTTTTATTCGCCGCTGGTTGGTTTTTTGGGTCGCGTTACGAGCGTCAGCATTTGGCACAGCTAACAGTAGCAGAGCAGGCGCTAGGGGATATTACGGTTTCAAGCGAGCGTTTCTACCGTCCTGAGCTGGCTGTCGGTAGTGAGGGCGCGCTAGTTCTTGGCAGCGTCGTTATTGCTCAAGATTACTTTAAGATGATTATTGCTCGCGTGCTTAGTCTCTTTGGCAAAAACCTAACCACCTATGAGACCCTGCTTGATCGCGCGCGCCGTGAGGCAATCGTCCGTATGCGTACACAAGCGAAAGCCAAAGGCTATACTCATATTTATGGTGTACGTCTAGAAGTCACTAACATCAACCAATTGGGCAGTATGGTAGAAGCCATTGCTTATGGCACGGCGGTCATCAGTACTGATCACACACCTATCGTTTCTGCTACACACACATCGCCTGCACGTGTACCTTCTGCACTTCCTAGCATCTCTTAATACCTCGTAGCGCTGCTATTTAGATTCTCCTCTGTGGTTGTCGCAGCACAAAACCCAACGCTGACTGACCAGTAGTCAGAAAAATCAAATACATACACTTTTACAACGATATACTGACTTTCAATGTTTCGACATTTTTTGGGTGTATGTCAGTAGTGATGATTCCAAAAAGTGTTGTGTACAAAGTGTCGTATAAAAACGCTGACAATGTCGGTGGCTTTTACCCAAGATATCAGCAGGATTGGCTGATTGAGCATCATAACGTTGTCATAAACCTGCCCGTGTAAGGGTTATATCTACAAGGATGTAGTTATGGAAGGTGTGGAGTTAATCACGTTTGTCAATTCAAAAGTCATTCCCATTAGTATTTTTTTGATCATGATGGGAATGGGGTTGTCCTTAGTTACCAATGACTTTAAAAGAGTCGTCAAATATCCCAAAGCAGTCGCAATCGGACTGACCAATCAGCTACTATTCTTACCATTGGTCGGTTTTGCCTTGGCAACTTTCATGTCACTCGAGCCTGAGTATGCCGTTGGCGTTATGCTGCTAGTACTGTGTCCTGGTGGCACGACATCTAACTTATTTACTTATTTGGCAAAAGGGGATGTCGCGCTTTCGGTCACGATGACGGCGATCGCCAGTGTTATCACCGTCTTTACCATTCCTATCGTGCTGAGTTTTTCGCTCGTGTACTTCATGGGTGCTGGTAGTGAGTTTCAGTTGCCAGTCGCCAAGACCATGATCAGCTTGATTACTCTGACGATACTGCCAGTTAGTATTGGTATGCTCATCAAACGCTATGCGGCAAGCTTCGCCGATAAGGCACAGGTGATGGTGTCTCGTTTTGGTGTGATATTTTTGAGCTTCTTGGTAATTTTTTTAGGATATGTGCAAAGAGATATTTTGGTCGAGGCCTTAGTTGCCACTGGCCCTGTATCGCTTATATTGAACGTATCGACGATGGCGCTTGGTTATTACACCAGTAAATGGTTCGGTCTAAATCCTGCGCAGAGAAGATCAATCACCATGGAAGTGGGTCTACAAAACAGTACGCTGTCGATGTTTATGGCATTGACGCTGCTCGCTAACTATAAGATGTCGTTGACTCCAGCTATTTATACGCTAATCATGTTCTTAACCGCAGGTATCATGGTCAGAGTATTTACCGCGCAACACAATAAAGCGAATAGAGTAGACAGAGAAAATAGCGTATTGGCTGCAAGAAGAATGTAGTTTAATCAGAATGTAAGCCGCAGTGCATTGCTAAGTACGCAGTGCACGACCCAATAAAATAAGCCCACAATATACTTTTTATGATGAGAGTTATTGTGGGCTGTTATATTTATCATGGTTTCTTAAAGTGTGTGGGTTGATTCAATACGGATAGCATCGCTCAACGCTAAAATCTGCGCCTATCTACTTCTGCTCGTGCCTCAGCGGCCTGCTCTTTGACCCTTTCAATTTCAAACAAGAATGTGCGGTTTTTGAGTACCGCGACAAATACCACGCCGCCGACCGTATTGCCCACCAAGACCACGACTAAAAATATCAAATAGTGCCATAGGCTGACCGTATTGCCATACAGCAATGCTGAAAACACTTCAATATTGCCAACGATACTGTGATGCAGACCCAAAAACCCGATACTACCAGTGATAATGGAAACCAAAACAATACGGCTAAGGGTATCGCGTGCAGATGTGACTAGCCATGCCGCCACGCCCATCATCCAACCTGCCAGTACCGCACTACCAAAGATGACCCACCACTCAAACCCTAAGATATGCTCAGCGTAAGCATCGATAGCATGGTCGGTAAACAGATGCATATGCAGCCCCAAACCAATTATTAAAGCGGCAAACAAACAGCCACCGACGATGTTACCAGCGATAACGATGCCCCATAGACGCAGCAGCTTATGCAGTGGTTCAATCTTGTTTAGCACAGGTAGACTGAGTAGGGAGGTCTGCTCAGTGAATAATAACGACTGACCAATCACCACGATAATAAAGCCGATCGGATAGAGCAGGGAGGACAGTACCATCGCATAGCGACTCGGCAGCACATCATTAAGTAAGGCAAACGCCGATAAAATCACAAAAAAGCTGATACCAATCTCAAGCCCAGCTGTAAAGGCGCTGGTAAACAGCGAGCCAAGCGAGCGCTCAAAGGTTTCTTTGGCATGGATGACTTGCTCCACCAAAATACTGGCATAGCTTTTCGCTTGGCTTAAATTATCGTCACTGGCAACTTTTTAATGGTTTCTTTGTCTTCGTCGCTGATTTCTTCTGGCAGGTCATCATTGTCTAAATCTTCGGTGGCTTTTATATGATCATCTGCGTGGCTATGCGTATGAATATCTATATCGTTGTTTTCAGGAGTGTGACTGTGCTGTAGCGTATGACTGTGCGCCATATTGTCTTTTTTATGAGGATCGCTTACATCATCATCCTGAGATGAATGACTGGTGGTACTCACGCGCGCGCTATCTGGTAGGATATCCTGAGCATCCTGACGACGGCTTTGGTTAGGTCTGTTATTTTGGGACAAGGGTGATTCACTGTTGGTCGGCTGGTATATGGATAGAGCTGATACAACGCTATCGATGCTATTTTAGCGTATGACTGTGGTAGGTTCTGTTGAGTGTTTAACCAATTGCGGTTATTAATTGTTCGATAACGGCATGAAAAATGACCTTCAGGCTTTATAAATTGCCTTACCATCTAACAAAATCTGCCTATCTGCGTTAAAATCACTCTATTCATTATTTTCCTAATTTTTATATTCTCTTTAATTCAATTAACTTTGATCACATTCAATCAATAAAAGATAATGCCATTATGAGTAACCATAACCTAACTGCCTCTATTCAAGCGGCACTCAATCAATTAGAAAACGCCTATAACCCTGCACAAGTCGAGGCAGGTATGTATCAAGGCTGGGAAGAAAGCGGCTATTTTGCCCCAACATTTGATAAAGATGAATCGTTCTCTATCGCGCTGCCACCGCCAAATGTCACGGGCTCGCTGCATATGGGTCATGGGTTTAACAATGCAATCATGGATGCGCTCACACGTTATCACCGTATGAATGGCGACAACACGCTGTGGCAACCAGGTACGGATCATGCCGGTATTGCAACCCAAATGGTTGTTGAGCGTCGCTTGGAAGCGCAAGGCATCCGCCGCCGTGATATGACACGTGAAGATTTCATCGATAAAGTGTGGGAATGGAAAGAAGAGTCGGGCGGCAGTATCACTAGCCAAATTCGTCGTTTGGGTAGCTCGGTTGACTGGTCTCGTGAGCGCTTTACCATGGATGATGGTTTGTCTAACGCGGTAAAAGAAGTATTCGTACGCCTGTTTGACGATGGTCTTATCTATCGTGGTAAGCGTTTGGTCAACTGGGATCCAAAATTCCAAACTGCGCTGTCAGATCTTGAAGTCGAAAACCACGATGAAAAAGGCAGCTTGTGGCATTTCCGCTACCATTTCACCGATAAAGACCTAACCACTCAAGATGGCAAAAACTATCTGGTCGTCGCAACCACCCGTCCTGAGACACTCCTTGGTGATACGGCTGTCGCCGTCAATCCTAGCGATGAGCGTTATGCACATTTGGTCGGCAAAACCATTACTTTGCCAATCACGGGTCGCGTCGTGCCTATCGTCGCTGATGACTATGTCGAGAGCGACTTCGGTACAGGCTGTGTCAAAATTACCCCAGCGCATGACTTTAACGATTATGAATTGGGTCGTCGTCATAGCTTGCCACTCATCAATATTCTCGATGAGCGCGCCAACATTTTGCCAGCGATGGAAGTCTATCCTGATTTGCAGACACGTGAGCCAGAGCTAGAGACTACGCCTAGCGAGTACGCCGGACTTGAGCGTTTTGCCGCGCGTAAGTTCCTTGTTGAGCAAGCAGGCGATCAGGGCTGGCTAGAAGACATTGAGGACTACGCACTTAAAGCCCCGCGCGCTGAGCGTGGCGGTACGATCGTTGAGCCATGGTTGACCGATCAGTGGTATGTCGCGGTCAAAGAGCTTGCCAAGCCTGCGATTGACGCGGTAGAAGACGGCAGCATCGAGTTTGTCCCTGCCCAGTACAAAAACATGTATATGGCATGGATGACCGATCTGCAAGACTGGTGTATCAGCCGTCAGCTGTGGTGGGGTCATCGTATCCCTGCATGGTATGACGATGCGACAGGTGAGGTGTATGTCGCGCGTGATGAGGCGGAAGTACGCACTAAATACAACCTAAGCGATGATGTGGTATTGCGCCAAGATGATGACGTGCTCGATACGTGGTTCAGCTCGGGTCTATGGACGTTCAGTACGCTTGACTGGGCAGACGTCAACGCCGATCCACGCGTGATGGAGACTTTCCACCCAACTAGCGTCTTGGTCACGGGCTTTGATATTATTTTCTTCTGGGTCGCGCGCATGATTATGCTGACCATGCATTTTGTCAAAAACGAAGACGGCACGCCGCAAGTGCCGTTTAAGACCGTCTATGTGCATGGTCTCGTCCGTGATGGCAACGGTCAAAAAATGTCAAAATCAAAAGGTAACGTCTTAGATCCGATCGATCTAATCGACGGTATCGATTTAGAAGCGCTGGTCGAAAAACGCACCAGCAATATGATGAATCCAAAAGACGCGGCTAAGATTGAAAAACAAACACGTAAAGAGTTCCCAGAGGGTATCCCAGCCTACGGTACCGATGCGCTGCGCTTTACCTTTACCTCATTAGCCAGTACCGGTCGCGATATCAACTTTGATCTGAAACGCGTTGAGGGCTATCGTAACTTCTGTAATAAAATCTGGAACGCCAGCCGTTTTGTCCTAATGAACTGTGTCGATGGTGACAGCAATGCCAAGCCTATCGACCAAACGGCGAACCCTGACGTATGGGAACTACCAGAAAAATGGATCATGAGTCGTCTGAACTCTAGTATCAAAGACATTCATCAGCATTTCGCCCAGTATCGTCTCGATATGGTCAGCCAAGATATCTATGAGTTTATCTGGAACGAGTACTGTGATTGGTACGTGGAGCTTGCCAAAGCCAGCCTAAATGATGACTCGGTGACGGATGCGCGTAAAGCGCAAATCCGCTATGTACTACTGCACGTATTAGAGACGGCGCTACGCTTTAGCCATCCAATCATGCCGTATCTGACTGAGCAAATCTGGCAGACCATCGCGCCGCTACTGGGTCGCAAAAACACCGACAGCATCGTGGTCGCTGACTATCCACAAACTGAAGCCAGCCAAATCAGTGAGCAGACCGAAGCGGATATGGCATGGTTACAAGAGCTGATTGCTAGCGTCCGTAACATCCGTGGTGAGATGAAACTGGGTAACGCCGTACGTCTGCCAGTACTCTTACAAAACGTCTCTGCCGATGAAGAAGCGCGTCTATCACGTATCAAAAACCAGTTCAAAGCGCTTGCCAAAGTTGAGAGTTTGGATATCGTCAAAGAAGGCAATGAAGTGCCACTGTCGTCATCGAGCATGGTTGGCCAGCTACGCGTCCTTGTACCCATGAAAGGGCTGATCGATCCAACCGCTGAGCTAAAACGTCTGGGTAAATCTTTTGATAAGCTACAAAAGCAAGCCGACGGTATCGCTCGTAAACTCGGTAATGAAGGCTTTGTCAGTAAAGCACCTGCGGAAGTGGTCGATGCTGAGAAAGCGAAACTGGCTGAGCTAGAAGGGCAGTTGACGGCGATGACGGCGCAGATGGAGCAGTTAAAGGCGTTGTAAATTAGTAATTTCATTGCAAATAAACGCACTAAATATATTTGCATAATACCTTTGGGGTAGATATAATAAATTTACAACTCACCCTTAGTATCTAAAATTAAGTTTTTAGCTTGCATAGGGCAAAAAAACCGTTACAGTGTCATGCTGTAGCGGTTTTTTTATATCGACAAAAAAGTTAGGCGGTTAAACTTGAAAACCAATGTATATATTGATGGCTATAACCTGTTTTATGGCTGTTTAAAGCACAGTGATGATAAATGGTTGGATTTATACCACCTATTTGCAAATCGTATTATTCATGCACAAGATCCAAATGCGGTGATTGAGACTGTGTACTTTTTTACCGCAGATATCAAGTCGAAGATATCAACGCAAGGAGAAGCTGCCCAAAACGCTCAGCAGGCGTACCATAGAGCACTCGAAAAAATGTATCCTAGTAACATGAAAATTATAAAAGGGTACTATGCACTGGAGAAGGGCAACTTACTCAGATACAAACAACCACCTGATAAAAGTGACCGTGTTGAAGTATGGCGTCTAGAAGAGAAGCAAACCGACGTTAACATTACATTGACCGCTTATCGAGATGCAATACAGAACAAAGCACAGCAAGTGGTTTTTGTCACCAATGATACTGATATCGAGCCCGCACTTAGAGCGCTAAGGGAAGATATGGGAGATGCTATTGTCATTGGCATTATTATCCCTATACGTGCTAATAGCCGTCGCCCACAGAATGAGAGGCTAAGCAAATATGCAAACTGGACACGCTCCTATATTACCGATGATGAGCTGGCAGATAGCCACTTACCTGATAAAGTGCCTACCGCAAAAAAACCAATTCTAAAACCTGAGTATTGGTAAATCTCGTATTTTTATGACTTATTTCATAACCAAAACAACTAAAGGCTAGGCAATAAAGGCTTTGTCAGTAAAGCACCTGCGGAAGTGGTCGATGCTAAGAAAGCGAAACTGGCTGAGCTAGAAGGGCAGCTTGCGGCGATGACAGCGCAGATGGAGCAGTTGAAGGCGTTGTAGTTTTTAACTATGTAGCTAACCCCGCTCTATCAATCGTGGTTTAGGAGTGAAGCCAGCATATAGTAAGACTTGAATTCAAAGATATAATTATCAGTTTTTATAGTATTACCGTTATACTTCACTAGTAGGTTATGTTTTTACACAACGAGACACTATATGTCGTTTAATTTAAATTCGAGATTTTGAAAATTTCTCAGATGGACTAAAATATTATGGAATGGATCTTAGACAATTGGCTAGGAATCTTGAGTGTTGTTCTAGGCATACTTGGTTTGGTATTGATTAAGCAATATACGAGTAAAAAGTCTCATCGTGCAGAAATTTCTCGTAATATTAATTCTGGCAAAGGGAGTCAATATAATGCTGGAAGAGATATCAATCTCAATGATACGGATAAAAAATAATTATGTTTGATAGACCTTCAGTCACTAATATAAATTCAGGAGATGGTAATCAGCTTAACGCTGAAAGAGATATAGTTATCAATGAAGTTCCTGAACCAAAAGGTTCTGCTATACAGAATCTTTTAATGAATATTTTAAATATTGAAAAAAGAGAAGATGCTAGTTTGAGTAACGAAGATTATCAGACATATAGCATTGAAAAGAAAATCTCTTATAATGAGATATCTATTTACGATAAATATTATGATGAATTTAAAGATGGATATACGGTTGTAGAGACAAGACTTAGAGACCTAGAAATGAATGGGTTTAGCAGATGTTAGACAACTTATAATCAATTATGTATAGTAAAAA
>AYSL01000008.1_pt1 | contig 14177 bp, 15 predicted proteins | sample 596161 | NCBI WGS metagenome assembly AYSL01 (sample SAMN02402864, study PRJNA223357) | marine sediment metagenome | biome: ENVO:00000447; isolation source: marine sediment samples in the proximity of a phosphate-oil terminal | place: Indian Ocean: Red Sea, Aqaba Gulf | collected 2011-05-20 | depth... | reverse complement strand
CGAAAGTCTTTACAACTGAACTGTTCACTTAGTTCGTTGTGGATGAACGCATTAACGTCTTCGCTCGTTACGTCGTGCCATTGTTTATTCTCATCTTGATAACGAAATAAACAGTAACCTTGTTGTTGCGCACAGTCACAAACTAATGAAGCAAGCTCAGGGTCGTTTACTTTTAGTGTTCTTGGTTTGCCGTGCTTACCAATGTAAGCAAGTTCAACACTATCGTCACACTGCGCTTGTACATGCTTGCGCCGCAATGTAGTTAACCCATATGTGTTATTTTCCTTGCTATATTGAGCGTTGCCAACTCTAGCACCTGTGTAATCGAGCAACAGGCACACCAGCGCGCAAGCTCTTTCTTGCGTCCATGTTGGCTGTGAAATTAATGAAAGACAGTGCTCACGGAACTCAGGAAGTGCATTACCAAAGGCAACCAAACGCTCAAATTTTTCTACTTGCTGCTGCTCGTGCCATTTGTTGTGATAGATATATTGTTTACGTCCTTTTTCGTCATAGCCGACGGCTTGGACGCTGGCTTTACTATCACGGCTTATAAAGGTGTCGCGCCAATTTGGAGGAATGACAAGCTTTTTGATACGCTTTAGCACGCGCTCTCCTGTGACTTTCTTTCCACTTGCATAGCGATAGTAAAACCGTTTATCACCGCAAGCGATGCGCCTTATTGATAGATGGCTATCATCAGAGTAGACGTTGCAATAGCCTTTAATCCGTCTCATTAATAGATACTCCTTTCCTTACCAGCTAAGAAGACCGACTGTTAAGGTGCTGCTACGGCCGCAGATGCTCGCTGTGCTTTTCTTAGTCAGATTGCAAACAACGGTACCAAATCTCAATTTATAAATAGAATCTACAGAAGAACGTACAGAAATGATCACTACACGCAATTAACCTTGCCGCAAGCCGACGCTTCCACGGCAAGACAGTGATTTTAAAGGCCATAACGAATTTTCACGCTATGTGTAAAATTATCACAGTACCGGCTGTTTGGTCCGGTAGCGGCGCTTGCTAAAACTAAGCATATCGCTTCGAAATCCTTCTTTATTTCGCCTTCCAGCTTACTAAATCACATTTAACATTCCGAAAATAACCATTAAAAACAGCAATATAAAAACTAACTTTCTCTTTTTTCTACTAAAGTATAAACCGCTACTTTTCTTCGTCGGAATGCAACTTGAATAAGTATGAACAATAGTTGTGGAATTACCTATGCACTTAGGTGAAGCCGAACAGCAATACCCTTTGAAGTGCAAGTGAAGTGGATTGATTTAGAGAGTCCAAGTAAGAAGTCGAGGATTTAAAGATGAATGTTCAAAGTTCGAAAAACGTAGAGTCAAAAAGCGAAAACAGTAATAAACATGAGAATTTGAGAGCCCATGTTGTATCAACCGGTGATTTGCAAGTCGCGGCTGTATTTCCGTCAAAACGTAAAGTGCAGGAAGTACTTGAGATAGTTCAAGACCAAACATCTGTTGAGGTATCTCAAGTAGAAATTATCGAAGCTGGCGACCCTAAAATGAGTGAGAAACTTGAACGTAACAGCGCTGCCATTGGCAAAAGCATGTGGTCGTCCCACCTGTTGCTTGGTTCAATCGGTCTGATTGTAGGTTTAGTGGCGGCATTTTTGTTAACGCAGTTTGGCCCAGCGCTTACTCAACAAAATCCTTTGTTTACCTACATAGCACTAATTAGCCCAGGCATATTCATTGGGTTATTCATAGCGGGTTTAATCGGTTTACGTCCAGACAGAAATGAGGTTATACAAACCGTAAGACACGCGGTTAGATATGGTAAAGTTGCGCTGGTAATTAACCTTAAAAAGTCACAGTCTGCTTCTAAAGTCTCGCAATTACTGAAGCAGCACACCGACAAAGTGGTCGAATCTATTCGGTAGCAAGACTAGCGACATAATATGGAACGCTGCTTCAAAGCAGAATGTGATACAGTAATCATAGCGGAGTTATCAATCTAGCTGTTCCAATATTTTCGAAGGGCAATATAACGAACTCCACGTTTATTGCCCTTCGGCGTTTGGTCGGCATTATTCTGAAAGAGAGATTAGGCACCAATTGTATGGATTTAATATTTTTTGATTTAGATGGCACTTTATTAAATAAGTCTTCTGAAATCTCCTCGTTTACTAAAGAGACGTTGGGCTTGCTTGGTGAGAGAGACATTGCATTCACCGTAGCAACGGGTCGTACCATGCATTCAGCGCAATTTGTGCTACAAGGTCAGTCTTTTGTACTCCCTCACATTTATAATAATGGGGTGGCAATTTGGGATCCTGCCGGAAACGCGCTAACACTAGAAAATTTGCTCGCGCCCAGTGAAGTCAATCTTATTATCGAGCACGCCGTAAACAACAATATCACACCTTTCATTAACACAGTGAATATGGATAGCCCAGATCGCGAGCACGTGATTTACCATTCGTCGCCTAAGCATCAGGTGGAACACGATTTAATTGAAAAGTATTTTTCGCGCACTAAAGCGCGACTAGCGTCTATTGAGTCCTACCTGCTAATGCACATATAACAAACATCAGTATGATCGGAGATGCACCGCTGGTCTATGACATGTATAAGCAGCTTAACATGCACGAAGGACTGATAGCGTACTCTGGGCCAGCTATCGAAGGAGACGAGTACCGTTGGATGGATGTACACCACAATCTTGCGAATAAAGGCAGTGCGGTAGAGCTTTTGCGCCAACAGTTGAATGCAAGCAACGTTATTGTGTTTGGCGACAGTGATAATGATTTAAGTATGTTTAAGCTAGCAGACGAGGCTTATGCACCTTCTAACGCTAAACCTTATATCAAAGACGCCGCCACTTCCGTCATTGGGCATCACGATGAAGATGGAATCGCCCGCTTTCTACGAGAGCGATTCTCACTTTAGAAGATGCTGATTAAAAAGCATCGTGAAAATGGTAGCCTTCAAACTATATGAATTAGGCTAGTTAATTAAGGCTACCACTCTATAGGCTCTCTATCTTTTAAGAATTGGCCATGGGGGCCGCCCTCTTCCATGGTTGCTAACCAAATAGCCGTATCTGCTCCCTCCTCGGGCGTTTTGGGCGCATCACTTCCACCCATTCTGGTATGCACCCAACCCGGGGTCATGCTATTAACGGTTACATCAAGAGACTTACCGTCAGCAGCTTCATCAACTACCGCTGCCATCTTAACCGTAAGCGCATTAATAGCAGCCTTTGTTATCGCATAGCACATTGGCCCTTTCAGCCCCTCGGCGAAGCTACCGTAACTAGAGCTTACATTGATAATACGTCCAAAACCTCGCTCAATCATTTGCGGTAACGTTTGCTGGATAAGTGTAAGCGGGGCGTTCACATTAATTTGCATCGATTTAGCCAACGTCTCAGAATTTACATCTTTCCATGGCGTGTCGTCTAAGATACCTGCATTGTTTATGAGGATATCAATAGGGCCATACACGGCCTCAGCTCGAACAAACGCATCGACGATGGCTGTTTCGTTATCAAGAGGCATCTCAATAATATGCAAATCCCCTCCCACAATATCTTTCTTGGCTTCAAGGCCGGCCTCTTCGTCTCGACACCCCATTAGCACTTTGTAGCCTTTAGACAGCATTCCTTTTACTATTTCTAGACCTATACCTCTGTTTCCACCTGTAACTAATACGTTTTTCGTCATTGCCAATACACTCCTTGCATTTACGCTTGGGCTTGTTTTGCCTCAAAACGATTGGATAAATAAAAACACAGCGGGAAGATTACACTCCACACTAGAGCGATAAAAATATAAGAAAGCACTACGCTTGCGCCCAATTCAACCGCGCCGAATTTGGCGCCGGCGATATAACTGAGCGGCGCGAAGATAGCTCCAGCAAGCCGCCGCAACGGCCATTCGACCATTAAAGGCGGTTAAACTGTGATAGACCGTACCTGCAAAGGCTGCCCATAGAAGACTTAGCCAAATTGGAATTGGCCAGAAGCTGACCAGCGTTTCAGTCTCGTTAAAAATGAACAGCCCGCTTAGGGTTAAAAGTGCATCAACCACCGTGCCCAGTAAAAATACCGTGCCCATTAGCTTTATATCTGCCACTCGCTTGGGCGAAATGGCTATCCATAGAAGGATTAACCCTAACACTGGAATTACTGCTTTATTCTGGAACAAGATGACCAGCCACCAAATTCCTTGGAACCATACAAAGTTCGCAACCTTTAGTACTGCACTATTCTTCATTTGAAACGCTCATATTTTCAATACCAAAGCATACGTTTACCGGTACGTGATAGTTCAACCCTATTGCGACAAAAGTAAACGAAAACGCTCCAGTGTAAGTATAGATGCATAGACTGTTTGCTCTTTCCAATTACAAAGGATGTGTTAATCGTGAAAATGGTGAAGTATTACGTACTTGGTGCATTAGTGGCGTTAGCACTAACGCTGACCGTGCCAGTGATATTGTTAAAAGTGGTATTTGGTTGGATTGCATTTTCCCTTATTGCCGTAAGCAGCGCCTATTTGCTCAACTATCCAAGCCTGTTTCGCAAACGTGAGGATGGCTCAATACCATTCTACATACGCTGGATTTTTGTACCTTTTTTACTGGGCTCTTGGCTTTACAATGAATACGCACGCAGAACGGATAAAGTCCCTCCCCTACAAAAAATCGAGCCGCATTTATTCCTTGCGTGCCGGATGTCGGGAAAACACGTTAGCCTTTTAAACGAAAACAACATTGATGCCATTCTTGACGTAACCGCTGAATTTGACGGACTGGATTGGACGGCATATCAAGAAGATTACCGCTACTTAAACGTACCGGTACTCGACCATACCAGCCCCACTCCTGAACAACTTGTTTTAGCAATAAACTGGTTGAATCAGCAAATTTCTGAAAAGAAAAATGTTGTTGTGCATTGTGCGCTTGGACGAGGTCGCTCTGTTCTGGTAGTCGCAGCCTATTTACTGGCCAAAAACCCTTCGTTGAGTGTAGATGATGCATTACGTGAAATTAACCAGATACGCCAAACAGCAAGGCTCAACAAACGTCAATTAGCATCGCTGCAGCAGATTAGAGATGGTGGCCTACTTTCACTACAAAAGAATCTAACCCTTATCGTTAATCCAGTTGCTGGTGGCGGTAAATGGGAGCAATACCGAGATGACGTTCTTTCTCGATTAAATGAAAAATTCAAAGTGACCGTGAAAGAAACCACACCTGAAGTAGATGGTAAGGCCCTAGCAGAGAAAGCAAAACAAGACGGCGCCCACATTATTGTCGCATGCGGCGGCGATGGAACGTTAACTGAAGTCGCCTCGGCTTTGGTCAACACCGACGTTACCATGGGGATTATCCCCTTTGGTACAGCAAACGCACTAAGCCAAGTGTTGCATGGCTACATTAGTAAAGTCATGCCTATTAGTACAGCATGCGACATCATTATAGAGGGCAACACCTTAGCCATAGATACCGCGACCTGTAACGACCACGTTATGCTTTTGGTGGCAGCAGTTGGCTTCGAGGAAAAAATGATTTCGGCCGCTGATCGCGAAGAAAAGAATGTAGGCGGCCAGTTTGCCTACCTAAAAGGGCTATGGAACGCGATTTCAAATAATGAAAACATGACGTTTAAAGTAGCAAAAGACAACCAGCCAGCTGAAACCTTAGAAACGCCGAGCTTTGTTATTGCAAACGCAGCCCCAATGACCACAGCACTTGCTCAGGGCGCAGAGCCGCCTGACATCACCGATGGGAAGCTTGATTTGACCTGGCTATTACCTCAGCCCAGCTCTGATAAACAATTCGCATCGTTAGCAGAGCTAGTGCTAAGTCCAGCTGAAGCAAAAAAGCAATCTGAATCAATACGGCACGAACGCGCATCAAGCATAACGTTAACATTTGATAAGCCCACGGCGTATGCTGTCGACGGCGAGATCTACGAAGGCGAAAAGCTTGAGATAAAAACATGCCCTCGAAGCCTTAACGTTCTCACCAATTTTGAAGAAAAGGATTAAGCAGTACATGACTCAGAAAAGTAACTTTGAAGAAATCTATACCTTTCTTAATGAGAAGTTTGCTAACGAAACGGAATATCTACAGGCGGTGCACGAAGTATTAGAAGATATTGTTCCTATTCACAATGCAAACAAAGACTACAAAGCGTTCGATATTATAAGACGCATTTGCATGCCTGAACGCATTATTTATTTTACCGTGTCGTGGATGAACAGTGATGGCAATATTGAAGTCAATCAAGGTTGGCGTGTACAGCACAATTCAGCCATGGGTCCTTACAAAGGTGGCTTGCGCTTTCATCCTACCGTCAACTTATCGGTGCTTAAGTTTCTTGCTTTCGAACAGTGTTTCAAAAATGCCCTGACCGGCTTACCCATGGGTGGAGGTAAAGGCGGGTCAGACTTTAACCCCAAAGGGCGTACTGATCGCGACATTATGTTGTTTTGCCAAGCCTTCATGCGTGAATTACAGCGACATATTGGCGCGAACACCGATGTACCTGCAGGTGACATAAACGTCGGCGCGAGAGAAATAGGGTACCTTTATGGCGAATATCGCAGGCTAAACAATAAGTTCGAAGGCGTATTAACTGGTAAAGGCTTAGAATTTGGTGGTAGCTATGTACGTACTGAAGCTACAGGCTTTGGCTTAATTTACTTTTTAGAAGCGGTATGTCGACATCAAGGTACTCCAATTGAAGGCAAAACCATTGCAGTGTCTGGAGCCGGAAACGTAGCGTTGCATGCTGCACTTAAAGCGGTAGAGAAAGGCGGAAAAGTTATTCGCTGTCTAATAGCCGAGGGCTTTTACATAATGAGAATGGGTTAACTGATACCGCGCTTAAATGGGCAATCGACAACCACGCAAACCGCAACAATATCCTTGCTGACATGGCAGATGAAAACATGGGCAAGTGGATAGCTGATAAAAAGCCTTGGCATTTAAAATGCGACATAGCACTGCCTTGCGCTACGCAAAACGAACTACTTGAAGAAGATGCAAAATCACTGCTAGATAACGGCTGTCAAATGGTACTAGAAGGTGCGAATATGCCGTGCACAAACGAAGCGCAGGCTTTGTTTTTAGACGCCCAAATTGCATACGTACCAGGCAAAGCATCTAACGCTGGCGGCGTTGCGCTATCAGGCTTAGAAATGAGCCAGAACGCCATGTTCAATCAACGTAACGCAAGCGCACTCGATGAACAGCTCTATTCAATTATGGAAAGCATTCATCAGCGTTGTGTTGATGAGGGTAAATCTGAAGGCGATGCTGGAAGCAGCTACGTTGATTATATGAAAGGCGCCAATGTAGCAGCATTTCGTAGACTCGCTGACGCTATGGTCGCACAAGGCGTGTAGCGCATATCCCATCTCCCTCTTTCGGTAAATTCACGGACTTACTGCCGTGAATTTATCGGAAACTGACTTGTAAAATTTGCGTTGTCCCCTTCCCCAATTCAATGACTCTGTGTCACTTCATTTGAAATTTCTTTTAAAAATCAGCGCGTAACAGATATCTCACTAATGGAATAAAATAGCATTACCACAGGTGTGATTCATTTTTTAGGTATTTATAAGGAACTACCCATGAAAATTTTTGAAGCTTTGCGTCAAGACCATGAAAAGCAACGTTTACTGCTTAAAATTCTAGCTGAAACAAGCGGAAACACTGCTGCGCGCCGTGAATATTATCAAGAGCTTAAGACACAGCTTGAAAGTCATGCCATCGCTGAAGAGCGCCATTTCTATTCTCATCTTCTGGAGAAAGATGCCACTGTAGATTTAACACGTCACGGCATTGCAGAGCATCACGAAATTGATGAGTTACTCGCAAAGCTCGATGATACGGATATGAGTTCACCAGCTTGGTTGCGTCATTTGAAAACACTTCAGGAAAAGGTAGAACATCACCTTGCCGACGAAGAACAGGAATTCTTCCAAGTTGCAGGCAATGTGCTTAATGACCGCCAAAAAACAAAACTTGCAGATGAATATCAAAAAGAGATGAAGCAAGAGTTAGACGACGAAAAGCTCACCGCCTAACATGGGATATGTCACGTTGCCGAAATCGTCCTATTCGACAAACGTCATCACGTAAAAAGCCAGCTATAAAAGCTGGCTTTTGTTTATTTTCATATTTGGTTGCTGTACTCCTACGACTATGCGATTTATTGCATAGCCGCCAATACAGCGTTTTTCACCACCTACTTTTTAGCGATGATGTAAACAGCGTGAATAACACCTGGGAAATAGCCAAGAATAGTTAAGAGGATATTAATCCAAAAGTGAGCACCGATACCCACTTGTAAAAATACGCCCAGCGGTGGAAGTAAAATCGATAAAAGTATACGAATGATGTCCATAATAAATTCCTTGTTTTTGAAGTAATTTCACAACTCAGTGGGCAAAATACTCACACTTTGGCGAAGAAATCAGGCCCGCAGAGCGTTTTACACGCTTCATTATTAGTTTTGCATTTACGATGCCATGTCGCCAAATACTGCGACAAAGGCATAGTGATTACTGTAAAACAATAAATTTAATTTGAAGAAATAGCTATTCACCGAAAGGCGTATTTTGAAGCCAGTCTTCAAGGTCTGAACGACTAAGTGGGCGACTAATGTAATAACCTTGAACGATATCACAGCCCCAGTCCTTTAAGATTTCAAGCGACGCTACGTCTTCAACACCTTCAGCCACAACCTTTAAATTAAACACATTCGCCAAACTCAGCACGGTATGAACAATTTGCTGGTCGTTTTCATCACTCGCCAGCGACAGAATAAAACTCTTATCAATTTTAATCGTTTTTACGGGCAAGTTCTTTAAATAGGCTAACGACGAATAGCCTGTACCAAAGTCGTCGATGGCGAAATGAAAGCCCCGCGCCGTTAGTTCATTAAGGTTCTCTATAGCAAGCGACGCATCAGCAACTAAATCGCTCTCTGTTATCTCAAGTTCCAGAGCTTCAGGTGACAGCCTTCCTGAGTTAAAAGCGACACTAGCTTCCCTAGAAGTACCTTATTTTGAATATCCTGAGTAGATAAGTTCATCGCAACGGTGAACCCATACCCCATGCCTCTAAAATAAGCTAAGTCTGAAATGGTTTGCTTCATTACCCAAGTCGTAACTTGCTCAATTAACCCTGCTTGCTCAGCAATGGTAATAAACTCATCAGGTGGAACAAAGCCCAGAACACTATTATTCCAGCGAATAAGCGCTTCCATGCTGCATACTTTCATTGTCTGCAGATCTATTTTTGGCTGGTAAACCATAGACAGTTCGTTTTGCTGGCTAGCCAGTGCACGTTTTAGTTCAGTGGTAATTGATAGTCTGCGATTGTATTTATCTTCTAGTTCTGTCCTATAGCGAACGCACCAGCTGTCGCTGTGTATCGCTTCATCAGTAACAATATTCATTTTTCTGAATAATTCTTCTGATGTTGTTGCATCTTGCGGGCACTGGATAACCGCCATGGCTACTTTTACTGGAATTGCAATCAGGTTACTTTCCACTGGTTGCTCTAATATGTGCTTGAGCGTTTCGAGCTGGTCATCATTAAGTGAATCTTGCGTAATATATAAAATCTCACCGCCAGCTAATCTTGCGGATGTACCAGGCCAACGCTGAAGCCTCTCGGCCAATGCTTTCAGTGTATTATCGCCGTTAGAGTAACCGTAGAGGTCGTTAATGGTTCGAAATCCGATTACGGTAATGGCAACAACCTGTAACTCTCTTTCTTCTTGAAGTTCTGACTCAAAGAAGCCTTCAACATAGTTCCGATTGAAAAGCCCGGTAAGCACGTCGTGTTCTGCTTGATAACGAATATGATTTTCACGGCTTTTAATACTTGCTTGCATGCTGTCGACTGCGTTGGCAAGTTCGGTAATCTCTTTGAGGTTCGACGGTGCGTCAAGGGTTGCGCCATAGCTTCCTGACGCGACCTTATTCACTGCTTTTACCAAGGTAGACACTGGTCGACTCACGTTTCTGGCAAGCAGCAGAGAAAGACCCAGAGCAATGAATATTGCGACTAAGCAAAATGCCAGAATCGTCAATTGAATACGTGTGAAAGCACTAAATGAAGACGTTGTATCTACAGCTAGAGTTATCTTAACCGGCAAATTGCCATCAGAGGCGATATTCACCTCACGGGCAAAGTAAGTAAGCTCGTCTTTAAAGGTTACATCTATCCACGAGGGGTCGTGTTCTGACGCGAGGATCCGTTGCGCATCATTTTCTTTTAAGGTAGTCGTAAGAACGTCATTGGTATCAGTTCTTGAGATAATAATTTCAGCGTCTACGAGCGCTTTTAGCTCTTCTAATAATCTGCTATCAAACTCAACGCCTATTAGCATGTAATATCTAAGCGTAGGTATTTCTACGCGAATTAGATTTAACTGTACTAATTTGTTATCGACTACGAAGAAACCGCTGTCTTTCCCTTTAGCAACCAATGCAAGGCTACTTTCCACATTTTGACCGACGTCGAACAGGTCTGTACGCGTTACAACTACTTGATGGTCTAGACTTACCAGAGCGATGATATCGGTGTTTAGTCTCTGCGCGTAACTGGTAAACGCCGCTTCAATAGAAGGTATATTCTCTGTGCCAACCGCACGCCTGAAATCAAATGAGCGAGACAGTACTTTTGAAACGTTGCGTATGACAGCTTGACGATCCGCAACCACTTTATCGAATACTTTCTCTGCTAAAACAATATTGTGGTCAATGTTTTGAACAACGAGAGTATTGGCTGAGCGCCACACTGCTCCAATTATCAGAAGTGATGCTATCACAATCCCTACGAATAGGGTTTGGAACAAACTCTGACTAAGTGTTTTTTGCACTATAGTGCCTCGTAAAAATTGTTTTGTTTATGTCGCAGACAGTATGACTAAGTATTGAAAAGCATAGCTGAATAATAAAAATAGGAACAGACATAACATCCTGTAAATTTTAGATTTTAACGCTTTGTTACAATTAACAAGGCCAGTTAAAAGTGAGCGTACAGGGTCACCTTAACAAGAATTTCACGGTGTAAAAACAGAAAAGGCCAGCATTGCGCTGGCCTTTACATTTATTTGGTGCGGAAAGCGGGACTTGAACCCGCACGAGCTATGCTCACCACCCCCTCAAGATGGCGTGTCTACCAATTCCACCACTTCCGCGAAAACTTTTTAGTTTGAACCTTCAGCGTCGTCAGACTTTGGTACGTCTGTCACATCGCTTTCAACAACAGGAACATCACTTTGAGCTGCATCTTCAATAACTGGTACGTCTTGATCAGCTGGTAGCTCTACTGGCTCTTCTACTGTCGCTGGAACTTCTAGGTTGTTCCACTCATCTTCTGCGCTTTCACGGTTTGCAGTCATTGCACCCAAAGAAAGGCTAATTAAGAAGAACAAGCCTGCTAATATAGCGGTCGTACGAGTCATGAAGTTACCTGAACCTGATGAACCGAAAACAGTGTTTGAACCGCCTGAGCCAAATGAAGCGCCCATATCTGCACCTTTACCTTGTTGGATCAATACAAATCCAATAAGTAATAGCGCTACAATTAGGTATGCTACTAATAGCACTTCGTAAATCATAAATACCTCGTCAGTTTGCCGCTTGGCAAATTGAAATAAAATCTTCAGCTTTTAAACTGGCTCCGCCAATTAAACCGCCATCTACATCTTTCTGTGCAAATAGGGTTTCAGCATTATCTGGCTTAACACTACCACCGTACAAAATACGAAGGCCTTGAGCCAATTGTGCGTCTACCTTATTAAAGTAGCCGCGAATAAATTCGTGTACTTCTTGTGCTTGCTCAGGGCTGGCTGTTTTACCAGTACCAATTGCCCAAATCGGCTCGTATGCAATAACAGTTTTGCTGAGTTCGTCTACCGACATGGCGCTAACTAGTGCATCTAGTTGCTCGCCAACAAACGATTCAACATCACCTGCTTCTCTCACTTCAAGTGGCTCACCTACACAAATGATGGGTACGACACCTGAAGAAACACATTGCTTTGCCTTTAATGCAACAAGTTCGCTTGACTCGCCTTGGTCTTCTCGTCTTTCTGAATGCCCAACAATTGCGTAACCGCAACCTGCTTCTTTAAGCATTTCAACTGACAACTCACCAGTGTGAGCGCCGTTATTAAGATGACTTACGTTTTGAGCACCAATGGCAAACGAATGGGGTTCAAATGCGTGTAAAAGAAGTGAAGGAGCGCAAATTACGATTTCCGAATCAGCTTTTACATTCGCCAGTTTTTGATTAAATTCAGCAACTAATGCCAAATTTCCGTTCATTTTCCAGTTGCCAGCCACGAATGGCTTTCTAAGATTTTTACTCACAACGCAGACCTTAGCCCTGTCTTCAAAGCGGGCGTGATATTAACTATTTAATTGAGAAGATACAAGCACAAAAAGCAAAATTTCCTGCTACGCCAACTAATTGGCGAGATTACGAACAGTTTCAGCAATATGCTCTGCCCATTTGTGAGATTGGCTTTCGTCATTCGACTCAACCATCACACGAATTAACGGCTCAGTACCACTTTTACGTAGAAGTACCCTGCCCGTTTTACCTAACGCAGACTCAGCCTCTTTCTTAGCATTTTGTACATTGCTGTGTGCTAAATAATCCACTTCTTGGTTAGCGTACCTCACGTTAACTAGCGTTTGCGGGTACATTTCAAACCCACTTGCTAAGTCGTGTAAGTCCATGTGCGAACGAAGCATTGCGGCAAGCACTTGAAGCCCAGCTACAATACCGTCACCCGTAGAGCTCATATTAAGATTGAGAACATGACCCGAGTTTTCACCGCCAATAGACCAGCCTTTTTGCTGTAGCAGCTCCATCACATAACGGTCGCCAACATTACTTCTTGCGAAGGGAACACCAAGCTTTGACAACGCATTTTCAAGGCCTAAATTGCTCATCAACGTGCCAACGACGCCACCCTGCATTTTGCCGTTCTTAAGCGCGTCGCGGGCAATGATGTAAACAATCTGGTCACCATCAAGCACATTACCAAGGTGGTCTACCATCATAATGCGATCGCCATCGCCGTCTAGGGCAAAGCCAAGATCAGCGCCGGTCTCCTTAACCTTTTCAACAATCGCATCCATTGAGGTTGCGCCCACACCGTCGTTAATGTTTAAACCGTTGGGCGCTGTACCAAGTTCGATAACCGTAGCACCTAACTCTCTCAATACATTGGGGGCAATGTGATACGTTGCGCCATGTGCGCAGTCCACAACAATTTTAAGATCTGTCAGCGATAATTCTGAAGGGAATGTCCCCTTACAAAACTCAATATAACGACCCGCAGCGTCGTTTATACGCGTGGCCTTACCCAGCTTATCAGATGCCACACATGTCATTGGACGCTCAAGCATATCTTCAATCGCTAATTCGATATCATCATCAAGCTTAAAGCCTTGCGCTGAGAAAAATTTAATGCCGTTGTCATAAAACGGATTATGTGACGCACTAATCACTATCCCTGCTTCTGAGCGAAATGTTTTGGTGAGATAAGCAATGGCTGGCGTTGGCATGGGGCCTAGCAAGCCGATATTGATACCAGCAGCTGATAAACCCGCCTCTAAAGACGACTCTAGCATGTAGCCAGAAATACGCGTGTCTTTACCAATAAGTACTTTGTTCGTCCCTCGTCCGGCAAGGACCTTACCTGCTGCCCACCCGAGTTTTGTAACAAACTCTGGGTTGATATTGCTCTCGCCTACTTTTCCGCGGATACCGTCGGTGCCGAAATATTTGCGCTGCGTCATTATTATTCCTTATTTTACTGAATTCAGCATTTTCACGATATTGACAGCATCAGCTGTTTCTTTCACGTCGTGAACGCGAATTATCTGTGCGCCCATTTGGGCGACAATTGTAGCGAGGCTTATGCTTCCCGCCAAGCGCTCATCCACTTTTCTATTTAGCAAATTGCCAATCATCGACTTGCGAGACATGCCTACTAACACTGGGTAACCCAGCTTCATAAGCGATGGCAAGTGTTTCACCAGCGTATAATTGTGTTCCAGTGACTTTCCGAAACCGTAGCCAGGGTCGAACAAAATCTTGTCTTTAGCGATGCCCGCTTCTTCACACACTTTGGTACGCGCGAGTAGAAACTGACCC
>AYSL01000007.1_pt1 | contig 14259 bp, 15 predicted proteins | sample 596161 | NCBI WGS metagenome assembly AYSL01 (sample SAMN02402864, study PRJNA223357) | marine sediment metagenome | biome: ENVO:00000447; isolation source: marine sediment samples in the proximity of a phosphate-oil terminal | place: Indian Ocean: Red Sea, Aqaba Gulf | collected 2011-05-20 | depth... | reverse complement strand
AATCGAAAGTTTATTATGGTACAAATACCTGAAACACTAAACCCAGAAGACAAAAATCAGAAGGAGGGTTTCGAATTCTGTAAAAATCATGAACTTAAAACTAATATCGCTGAAATATCAAAAGAACGTATACGCCGTGCCGGTCAAAAAATCTTAGCAGATAATCAGGATAGGGACGGCATCGAAGATTTAGACGTTGGCTTTCGAGTGCTAAAAATTGACAGCACCAATATGAAAGACGTGTATTACATACCTGATGAATATTCGCAAGCAGATCTTGATAACCTAGAATCGCATATCAAAGAAGATCGCACTGGCGAAGATTTGCTATTCCAAGTCATGCTTGATTGGGGCGTGCCTTTATCCTTACCTATCGAAGTCAAACAGATTCAAGGTAGCTCAGTTTATTACGTAGGTATAGATAGCTTAGTCGCTTGTTTTGATACGCTAACGACTGATTTAATAGATGAGATATCAAAGGATAAGCCGCTTAAATTTGTCTCAAGCGAGCTGGCGATAGCTCATGACCAAGACAAAACCAATATCAAAGCACGTTTTGCACAGTTATCACCTGATACGCAAGTGAAATTCATCTAAGGAGCTCAGTCATGAAAATTGAATTTAAAGAGCTTCAATACCAGCTTGACTCGGTTAATGCGGTTGCAGATTGCTTTATCGGACAACCCAAAGAGATTGCGCAACGATATACCATTGACCAAGGTAAACGAAAGCAACCTCTTAAACAAGAAGGTGAGACCTTACCTTTATTCACCAATGATGAGCTGGCTAGCACTGGGCAATCCTCATTATTCGATGAGCTACATATCGGCTATGCCAATGCGCCTATTGACGACCCCTCAAAAGTATTAGAAAACATCAAACGTGTGCAGGCAAGCCAAGGCTTGCCACAGTCATCTGAGCTAATCACGGATGACACCTCTAGTAAAGGCGGTAAAGGACAAAACCTAACCACTAGTCCTATCAACCTAAATATTGAGATGGAAACGGGTACAGGTAAAACCTATTGCTATATCCGCTCTATGATGGAGCTGAATAAGCGTTATGGGTGGTCAAAGTTTATTATCGTCGTACCGAGCATTGCCATTCGTGAAGGCGTGGCAAAAACCTTTGAGATGACGGCTAACCACTTCCAAGAAAAGTTTGGCAAAAAGCCTAGATCATTTATTTATAACTCTGACCAGTTGCATGAGCTTGAAACTTTTAGCTCAAGCTCAGATGTTTGGGCAATGATAATTAACGTTCAAGCTTTTAATACCATAAAGCAAGGCGCTAACAATAAAGCCGCCCGTAAGATTTATGCTGAAATGGATGACTTTGGCTCACGTCGTCCTATCGATGTGATACGTCGCAACCGTCCTATTCTTATTCTTGATGAACCTCAGAAAATGCAGTCTAAGAACACGTTAGAGAGCCTGAGCTATTTTAATCCTTTATTCATCATGCGTTATTCAGCGACCCATAAGCGTGACTACAATCTAGTTTATCGCTTAGATGCTTTAGATGCCTATAATCAAAAGCTGGTCAAAAAGATTACCGTCAAAGGTATTGAGGTCAAAGGATTGTCTGGCGCTCATAACTACTTGTATTTGCAAGACATAGAAGTCTCTTCATCTGACCCTACTGCTAGGCTTGATATCGAAGAAAAAACCAAATCAGGCGTCAAACGTCGTGTTCGTCGTGTTAAAAAAGGTAGTGATCTATACACACTATCCAACCAAGCCACACAGTACAAAGACCGTTACGTCGTCGCTGAAATAGACGCTCGCGATCAGTCTTTGACTTTTACTAATGGTATCAAAATCCACGTCGGTGAGGCACTCGGTCAAATCGACGAGCAGCTAATGCGTACTATTCAGATACGAGAGACTATTCGCGCTCACTTAGATAAAGAGCGCCTGCTCTTTGATCAAGGACTGAAAGTACTGAGCTTATTCTTTATCGACGAAGTAGCAAAATACCGTCAGTACGATGACCAAGGCAATCGTATTGACGGAGAGTATGCGCAGATATTCGTTGAGCAGTATCAACAATTGGTCGATGAGATGGTAGGTCTAAATATAGAAAACGATGCTTATCTTAACTATCTAAGTGAGATCGACGTCGATCGCACTCATAATGGCTACTTCTCATTGGATAAAAATAAGCATATGGTTGATCCTACAACCAAAAACTTTGTAGATGAAGAGCTGGGCGGTAAAGTCAGTCTTACAGATGATATCGATGCTTACGATCTTATTTTAAAAGATAAAGAAAGCTTACTGTCATTTCCGGAGCCACATGACTCAGAAGAGACTCGTCATAAGAAAAATGTTCGCTTTATATTCTCACATTCTGCGCTAAGAGAAGGCTGGGATAACCCTAACGTATTTGTCATTTGTACCTTAAAACATTCAGAAAACACCATTTCTCGCCGTCAAGAAGTAGGTCGTGGTCTACGTTTGGCAGTACGCAAAGACGGTATGCGTATGGATGCCAACCATTTATCCAAAGGTGATATTCATCTTATAAACAATCTTACTGTAGTCACTAATGAAAGCTATACCGACTTTGTGACTAACTTGCAAAAAGAGTTGGCAGCAGCCTTGTCTAGTCGCCCCACAAAGGCAACCAAAGACTATTTTTATAATAAAGTACTAACGCTAGATAATGGTAGTAAGCATGAGGTAAGCGAGCGTGATGCTGATATGATTGTCCATTATCTTATTAAAAATGATTACATAGATTTTGATAATCATATCACGGATAGCTATCATGAAGCCGTTAACAACGACAGCTTAGCACCACTACCTGAGGCGCTTGCACCTTTAACGAATCAAATAGTAAAACTAATCGGCGGTATCTTTAATCCCAAAGACCTTGAAGGTATGACCGAGAATGATAACAAAACAACACCCAATCCTATCAATGAGAATAATTTTAAGAAAAAAGAATTCTTAGAGTTATGGAATCGTATTAATCACAAGGCAGTATTTGAGATTCAGATCGATAGCGAAAAACTTATAGCGCAGAGCATTAAATCTATTGAAGCAGCAGCAAAACAAAGGAATAATAACTTTGTAGAATCACTCAGCTATAAACTTGCTCAATCTACTCAGCGCGATACTATCTCTCATGAGGAATTGACCGCTAGGCAGTCGTTTGATAGCCCTACTACCTCAACTGAATCAGCAGATGTTTCTATACGTTCACAAGTAAAATATGACTTGATAGGCTCACTGAGTGAACAGACGGATCTTACTCGTCGTAGTATCGTGGCTATTTTAAAAGGTATTAATAACGGTATTTTTGCGCAGTTTAAAAACAACCCTGAGGCTTTCATCCGTGAGGTAGCTCGCCTTATCAACGAAGCACGTATCAAGATGGTTATCCAAGGTCTTACTTATTATACGACCGACCAGACCTACCCGCTTAATGAGATTTTTGTGTCAAATCAAAAAATCCCTAGCGACTCGCTAAAAGTGAGCCGACATGTTTTTGACTATGTTGCGACGGACTCAAGCATTGAAAAACGATTTGCTCAGGAACTAGAAGGTGCCATTGACGATGTAGCAGTATATGCCAAGTTGCCTGATAGATTCAAAATACCAACCCCAGTGGGCGACTACAATCCTGACTGGGCCATTGCTTTCAACGAAGGCAAAGTGCGTCATATTTATTTTGTGGCTGAAACCAAAGGCTCAATGATAGACGCTGACTTACGTGAAAAAGAAAAGTATCGGATAGAAAGTGCTAAATGTTTCTTTGACGCATTAAACCTAAAGGCTAGCGAGAATAACGGCCTTATAGATCAGACTGTAAAATATGGTGTGATTGATAGCTTTGATGAATTGTTAAAGCTTGTTGGGTAAAGTACCCATGACGTAATAAAAACTAAGCCACCTTGCAAGATGCTAAGGTGGCTTTTTTAGAGGCAAAATATTTGTGAACAATTTAGTTTATAAATATCAAATAATCCGGCACACCTAAGAAATATCCTTTCATCGTCATCCGATCAAAGCTATATACATGTGCATGAGGGGCTTCTTTACAACGCCCTACTAGGGGCGGTTTTTGATCAGGTCTGCCATTAGCCAACTCTATTACTCCAGAGCAAATTGGACAGACTGCAGTAAACTCTGTAACCCTTGCTATGTTGAGCTTATCTTTGTTTCGGTACATTTCAATATCAGCATTATCATCATTAATATTAGCAAAGAACATAGGTGCTTTAATCACGCGATGTTGAGGCAGCGACTGTAGTGGCATAAGAAAATATCGCCAGTTAAGATAAGCCACAGGAATAAATACCACAAAAACCATAGCTTGCCAAAGTTTAAAGCTGGGTAGATCACTTAATAATAAAAGGACTAGTATTGAGTATATGACAATAAAAACATCTAACAGTGCATTCAGCATTAGTAATAACATAAGCAATATTCCGCTTACACTCAGCATCTTTAGCTCACCTTTTTTGAAGAAAAGCCGAACAAGTAAAGAGAGCTTAATATCAGAAGTAGCTTTACGCTCGTAAGTGACACTACTTACATCCTCAGTATCCTCAACCTCCTCATCAGACTCTACAGCAGCCGATTCATCTATCTGTTCCTGCGCCACATCCTCACTTTCGATAACCTCAATATCCATCCATATCAATGTTTTATTCTTTGAGCCGCCCCCTGATGCTGAGGTAACAATGATCGGCTTATATCCCAGGTTTATAAATGCTCTTTTACAATCCGGTTGATCCTCAATAAATGCTGCCAACGTAATTTCAAGCTTCGACGTCTTAACCGCATTTTTAGCAGTCTGACTATCTACTCTTTTTTCATCAATATTTTTTGCTTTAGCATATATCTGTTGCCTTGACAGTTTCTCAGGCTCAAACCCCTGATCTGAATATTCAATTTTTCTCAGCTGCTCATTGACGATAATCTGTAAATATTTATCCCAAAGGGTATCGCGAGGATAGTTTAACAGCTGATCATGCAACTCACTAAAGACTATTAAGTGCTTGTTTTTCATAGAAGTGTACCGGTTAAACCCCTGTTAAAGCCCTAATAGCTAGCTGTTTTAAAACTCAATTCCACCTCATAGTTACCTCACTCCTAACCAACTAACAAGAGGATGGTAACTATGTCAATGTCAATCGCTGTTAATGAGAAAAAGCAAATCGTCAATGTTAAACAAGTCGAACGAGGGCTGGCTTGTATGTGTTTTTGCTTTGAATGCGCGGAGCCTGTTGTGGCTCGTAAAGGTGAAAAGAATGAGCATCATTTTGCGCATCTCAACAATAAGGAAAGCTGTACTATTCATCCTGAAAGCATCCTACACAAGTTTGCTAAACAAGTCATTATGGAAGAGAGATATTTAACACTACCATCACTACCTGACGACGAAAATAGCGAGGATAAAACTTGGGAGTTTGATCAGCTAATCGAGGAACAAGCTGTTGGCTGTATTCGACCTGATATAGTCGCAACCGTTGACAGGGAAATGATGTTTATTGAAGTTGCTGTGACTTCATTCATCGATACTGATAAAGCGGATTTTATTAAGCAATTGGGTATTAAGACCGTTGAGATCGATTTGAGAGAAATCATCACACAAGGTATTGAGTTGCCAAGTGAAGAAGCCAAAGATCATATTTTAGACTGTGTAAGTAATAAGCAGTGGATATTCCCAGCACCGAAGTCGATCACAATACCAGTAGCCCCTACACCATTACCTGAGCCTATCTATAATTGCCAGAGCAGCACTGATGAGAATAGCAATGGAAGCTTTGATAAAGGCTATACCATCTATCGCTTTACGATCAAGCACAGTTGGGTAGATGTCAGAGTCTTTAATTCAGGCATGGTATCTATTAAGTGCGTGACCTACAACCATGATGTCATTGAGATACTAAAGCAGTGGCGTAACGAAGGCGGTGGTCAGTACAATCAAAAATATAAGTCATGGAATTACTTCAAGCCGTTTTCAGATACTGTCTTGAAACGACTGCAAGAAATGGATATGACCCCTACTGCTTAAATATGACTCGACTTAATAATACGGAGAATAAAGCTATGACACTCACCACTATGCTGCTAATTATAATCTTAGTAATGATAGCACTGCTTGTATGGACTATGCAGCGAATACAATTTCAAAATAAGGCTCTGCTACAGAGAGAACGAGACATCACTCAGATTAAAACTGCAATGATTGAAAGAGAAGCAGGTTTCCAAAAGCAATTAGATAAAGAAATTAAAGAGGCGCAAAAGCGTTCCAACAATATGCAGCGCAATGTACTAAAAGGTCAAATTGGTGAACAGTTCACACCCTTTATTACTGATTTTCCTTACAACCCTTCGGACTGCCGATTTATGGGTGAACCGATTGACTACGTCATCTTTCAAAACTTGCATGAATGCGCTGATGGCAACGTACCTATTGAGGATGTTCAGCTTATTATTGCAGAAGTTAAAACAGGAAATGCAAGGCTTAATCAAAGACAGAAAATCATCAAACAAGCTATTCAAAACCGTCAGGTTAGCTTTAAAGAGCTTAGGATAAAATACTGTGAGGATACGGAAGATATGCGTATACATGTGAGTGCGTAGATCAACCTTTCTATTCACTCTAACCTTTAGATATAAAGTCTATATATTTTTCTTAAAACATATTTTCTGGCACAATAAAGACTTTTCATTAACCTCTAGAGACAGCCTTAAGTAATTGTTTTATATATGTATTTAATAATAAAAATTTCATTAATAGTCTTTTTTAATAAAAAGACTATTTTCAAAACAGCCTTAATCGTAAATAAAATACGATAAGTTTTTAGTCAAAAGACAGTATTCATAGAAGCATGACAGTTGCAAGTATATGACATTCATTACCAGTAAATTCAATTTCATATAAAGCGGATTTACATCAAAAATATATCATTGATAGCTAAACATCGAATTTCAGCTTTAGACATGCTTAGCTAAGCATGAACCAATCTCAATTGCATCTCTAATCACCCTTTAAATTCTAAAAAAAAAATCGCTTATATTTATTAGTTTGCACAATAATTAACAAATAGTTACTATTTAGATATTTTCTTTAATTATTTTGTATCATTATTTTTTACTATTGCTTAGAATTACATTTCAACTGGCTATACCCTAATCTGTAAGTAATGCAGGAGCTTTAACAATGGCAATAGAATCAAAATTTCGTGAAGACAAAGATCTAGCGTTTCTACAGTACGCTGACTGGCAAGACTTAAAAATATTAGCAGAGTCTTTAATAAAAGACAGTAGTGGTACAGAGCAATGGACAGGCCAACTTAAAAAAACACTTGCTAAAAATATTGATATGTATAAATCAAGTGAAGAAGAAGCTTATAAAAATAGTTGGAAAGGTATCGCTGCTGAGCTTCAGCTCTTTGGTGGAGATACTATTGTGAATCTTGCTCGTCGTAAGGGAGTTCTTTATGAAGAGATACTACATGATGTAGCACAGAAAGTTGGTGCTGACTTCCATAAAGGAACAACCTCAATAGCGGAAGTCGAAGAAAAAGTATTGAGAACATTGTTCAAGCGAATAACAAACTTAGATGACATGAATGACATCTACAAGACTCTAGATGAAAAAGGTTTATTAGGGCTTACTTCGTTAGAGTCCAATCCATGGAAAACCATTAAAAACGGCTTAGGTGTTGGTAGCGGTACAGGTGCAGCAGGCGCAGGTGCAAGTGCAATTTTTGCTGGCATTAAAATGATACCTAAATTTGCAAAAGCAAATCCTATAGTTGCTGCTGCTACATTACCTTTGACTGTCAAAGATTTTTCATCTCCTGCTTATCGAGTTACTGTGCCTGCCGTTTGTATCGTTGCAATGATGCGTACAAAATATAATGCAACTAGCTCAGACTATGACGAATTTTAAGGGTAACTATTTATGGAAACTAAAATCTACGCTTTTGATGAAAGTCTTTTTAATCCCAAACTGATAGAAGCCATCAAAAATAACCAAGTTATTTTTAGAGACGGCGTTGCGTATTGGAAAAAAGGTCTAAAAGCGTCAGGTATTATTCAGCATATACCTTTAAAGGAAGTCAGTGCAGTGACTTCCGAAACCTTCGTTAAAACACTTGGTTCATTGCAATCAACATTACAAGGTACTATCGTTGCAGCACAGGCTATCTCGTCAGCTACCCTAATGATTGCAATAGTGGTACAGACTCAGATACTTAGTAAAAAAACTAGAAGCTGTAAGAAGCTCAGTATTACAAGTTTCTCAAGCTGTTAATGAGCAAAATATACTCTTTTATACAGACAAGGCTAGTGAGTACTTATCTGTAGTACATAATCTTAAATTAATTTTAGAGTCCAATGAAAATATTCAAGTTATTGAATCATTGGCTAATACGACCCTTGCTAACTCGATGCAGCTTAAAAATCATTTATCATTTTTTATTCTGAACCTTCTCAATTTGATAAAATCAGAACAAATTAAAGATAAACAACATGCAGGGTTAGTATTAAACTTCATTCAACAGATGATGGAAATTTTACCAGTAGGCATGCATTTAGAACATCTTGTTTCTCACAGACTTGGTCAATACGAGCTTTCACAAACGCTCATTAAAGACAGTCACAACAAATATTCTATTTTGTTAGAGGAATATAGGGGCTATTTAAATAGTACAAACAATCGTATAAAGTTATCCAAAGCGGAAGCTGAAAATTTATCCTACTTCAATAAAATCAAACAACCAGCACTAGATCTTATATCGAATCAAATACATGTTGAGTTGCTAGCCAAACCAGCGAATGAGCAGTTATCTATTATGAAATCTGCTTAGACCGTTAATACGTCTTTAGTGATTTTTCGTGGAAAATGCTTTTCAATGATTATTTAGCTCTATTGACCCATGCTGTCAAATCCGTACAAACAAACTCACCTATTTGGAAAATAGGTGAGTTTGAAATCAGTATTCGATACGCATAATCGCTTATATACTTCTAAGATAACAGTAAGAGGCGTAAGCAATAACTGATTTTAATCAAATATACTATTTATCCATCAGTCTCAAGAACTGTGGATTAGTCACCTGCATTTGCATGTTGTTTTTATATTCCTCAATTTTTCCTCTGGCACAAAAACGTCTACCGACGAAACCATCTATCTTACCAAAACGATCTTCAAACCAGCGGTAGTCTTTGTTCCACACAAGCACCGTTAATGATTGATTAGGATATTTTTTATCTAAATTAAGATAATGTCGGTTAGAAAGATGCTTAGTCTCAGCCAAGGTACCACAGGCCATGACTGTTTTTCCAACATGAAACGGTGCTTTAAAAGCTTCAATCTTGGGTTCAGCAGCATATAACAAGGTAGAACCGAATAAAACAACACTCATAATGACGGTAAGTTTTTTAAACATAGTGACCTCAATAATAATCAGGTTGAACTGATACTTTTAAAAAATAGAATAATGGCGATAGCAATAGCTATAAATACAGATGAGTAGATAATGAGCTGGCTCACTGTAAGATGGTTCTGATTTGCCTGTCTGCTTGCTTCAATTTTTCTCTTTTCATCAGCAAGCTTTACTTTCTCAGCTGCAAGCCTACGATCTTCTGCATCATTTAGCGCCTTTTTAGTAGCTAACGCTGCATCAGCTTCATCATTTAGTCTTTCTCTCTCTTTCTGCCTCTTTCCTTGTTCACTGTACTCTTGATCATACATGGAAGATAAGGCTGGCAGTATCAGTAAAAAAACGAAAATGAGTATAGCTATAAAAAAAGTCCACATAGCTCTATTGCAACTGATTCATAGAAGATAGCTTAATTTGCGGCGTGCCTTTATAGGAGCTGACAGTACCTTGTACACATATATCCCTACCTTCATATTGATCTAGGTTATCAAAGTTACCCATATCAGAATTCCATACTACTACGGTGACATCTTGATTGGGGTATGAAGTACCAAGATTGAGATACTTGCCTTTGCTAAAGCCTTTGACCTGAGCAACATAACCACACACGACACGGTAATCACCAATATGTTTATAGGCTTGTGCAGCTGGTACTGTGTTAGAGACCGCAGCTTCGTAGCTTTGGTTATTCTGTGCCTGATTAGAAGGAGGTTGATAGACATCAACCTTTTCAACTTCTCTTTTGACAGTGGCGGCAGGTGGTGAAATATCCTGAAATACAGGTTCAGTAGGAGTGTCTTCAAACGACGGTGTGTTAGTGTTGCTATTTTGAGCAGCAATGAATGGCCTGCTTGTATCAACAGTATCAGAGTTCGTTGACGCTTGAGCATTGTCAGCTATGGTGTTACTGCTATTACTTTGCTCATCATCTGCATCGTAAACCAAAGATGACGACTCATCGACTAACGCCATTGGCGTATTATCATTACTTTTACTAAAGAAAGCATTGGCACCTAATGCCACAATCACTAATCCAGCAGAACCTGCTATGAGCATCTGGTTGGCTGTGACTTTTGTTTTAGCTGGCTCTTTAAGTTTACTTACGATGATTGGTTCGCTTGGAGTAGGTTGTAATTTAGGAGCGTTGTTCTGGTTGATATTGGCTTGTAGCTCTGCAATTGCTGCTTGGATGCTAGCAATTTCGCTACCAGTAATCGTAGAAGAGGATTGGTTATGGTTGACTTTCTGCTGGGTAAGCTCGTTCTTTAGCTGATTGAGCTCTTGTTGATACTGGTCAACACGCTGCTGATTTTGCTTTTCAACTGTTTTTTGACTAAGCTGATTTTTACTTTGCAGCTCTAGTGTTTTACGGATTTCAATAACAACCTTATCTGGCTCATGATTCATCTTATTATTGGTGTACCTAAGCAATACACCATAGATTGCCATTAGATCATTCTGTCTTTCTAACATATCGTTAAAATCACGATAGTTATTTACTTTCCAATAACCATCTAACTCGATGGGTAATTGATAGCCTTTTGATTGATTTGAGATCATGAAGTCAATGTACCTATTACCCCCATTTGAATCTCTAAAATGGTATTGAGCGGTTACATCTTCTGGTCTTATCTCTGGTATTTTGGCTAAAATAGTTCTGACAAAGTTTTCTTCATAACCGGCAATATGTTCAATTTGCTTGCGATTCTCTGCTATCCATTCGTCCCAATTCATTACTACATTCTGCCTTGTCGCTAAGATGTTTAGCTATAACTGAGTTATCGCTGATTGATATATAAATGCTATTGATGGTTAAGCAGTCATATTTTACCTGACTTCCATACGAAGAAGTCAACTATCATTGATATTATAATAGAATAGTTTATGCTCCAGCTCTAATTTTAAGCAAAAGTATATAGAGAATGACATACTGAAAAGCGGTAAATTAATTATTAACTCTGTGCTAATTAAAATACCGAGATCTCTTAGCAGAGATTTAAAAACCAATAAGGGGTAGGCACCTGTAGTGGGTACCATGCTCAATAGGTAAGGTATTGATATTTATATGGTTATCTGTAGGTAGGTTGTTTGGGTGTACATCAGGGTGTACTTGATATGAATATTTCGAGGTGTTTTGATGGGTTTCACCCTCAGTTGCCTTGCTCATTTAATATTCGATAATTATTGCAACCAATTTGCTCTCCGTTATCACAAGCCTTTCCAAACCACTCTTTTGCTATCTTATAATCTTGGCGCACACCCTCTCCATTTGCATACATTATGCCGAGACCAATTTGGGCACCTCCATGATTGCTACTAGCAGCCTTTCGATACCATTCTCCTGCTTTGTTATAATCTTGGCGCACACCCAAACCCTCTGAGTACATATAAGCAATATTATTTTGAGCAGTGGACATACCCTGCTTGGCGGCTTTTTCGTACCACTTAAAAGATTTAGTTAAGTCTTTTTCGACATTAAGGGAACTTATACCTTCACGGTACATATCACCCATCATGTATTGAGCGAGACCATTACCATCGTTGGCTGATGCCTCCAGTTTGACAACATCTATTTTCTTCTCTGCCATAGCAGGTGTTATTAGTCCAACAGACAGAGCTAAAATGATTAGTTTGTAGAAAATCCTTTCTTTAAACGATTGCATGGTATTACTTCCTCAAAAGTGGTTTAAATCCAGTTTGGTGCGCTGTAGAGGCATCAAACTATAGCCTACAACCCCAATAAATCAGGGCTTTATGGTATCGGCTGCTATTCCTTTAACAAAATCTTTAACATCACTAGCGACTTGCTACCCACCTTTTCTTGGCTTTCATGGAGTGATTTTTGATAAGCGGCTTTACCTGTCCGAAACGTCTTTTTTAGTTTAGCGGTTACTAGAGAATTCGAACTATTATCTGTAACGCTTGCGGTTGCTGTGTTCTTTGATTTCTATTATCAGAATAGGCCAACAAATAGACCGCAATCCGCATATGTAGCAGCTTACCTTTGATTTAACATTCGATAGTTATCACATCCACCTTGGTCGCCGTTATCACAAGCTTTACCAAACCATTCTTTAGCAATAGCCCTATTTTGACGGACACCTTCACCTTGGCTGTACATCACACCTAGATTAAATTGAGCCTCGGCAATACCTTGGTTGGCCGATTTTGTATACCATTCACGCGCCTTAGCATAATCTTGACGCACGCCTTCACCATATTGGTATATATATCCCAAATTAGCTTGAGCCTCGGCACTCCCTTGATTGGCCGCTTTTTCATACCACTGTCTTGCTTTGCTATAATCTTGACGCACGCCTTCACCTTGGCTGTACATCAGACCTAGATTAAATTGAGAATCAACATCGCCTTGGTTGGCCAAGCGTTGTGTCTGATCAAAATCAGCAGCCATTGCTGAAAACGATAGCATCGCTGCTGCTAAAAATATGGTTGATTTACGTATTATTGAGGTATTCGGAAAGGTCATGGCGTATCTCTACTAAGGGAATTTTTGGATTTACATTTGTGCGTTGATGCCATGTTAGCAGAACTATTTTAGAGTGTTCGGCTCGACGGCTTTTTTATGCTGATTTTCATTTGTCATAATCTAATAACAACGAAAAAAGCTGTCATATAATTACGTGCTTCTGTATATTGTCCTACGTTTTCTTCTCTATTTACAGCGTGTCAAATAGTATGTGCCGTATTTATTGGTCACGTTTAGTTCTCCTTTAGTAATTCTATAGTCAAACCTTTCTACATCTTTGCCAACTAATTCGTCGTTGTTTCCAAGTTCAAAGACAACTGATAGTTGCTTGCCAGTAATATGGTTAGGCGTGTATTTAGTGTACGATACTGGGTATTCGTAGAAATTATCTTCTAAGGACAGAGTTGTATTTGAACTTTGTCTGTCTGCATTAAACTCCATTACGTACGCATCATCTTGGTAATAAGAGCTGTTACATAAGTCTTTAATGACCTTCTTAGTAGGTCTCTGTTTATCTCGTATTATCCCTACCCATTCGCCGATAAAAGCTTTAGGAATAGGCTTAACACTAGAACGGACTTGTGCATTTACTATGCTTGGAGTAGATGAAAGTAGCATAGCGAGTGCTAGAAATACATTCACTTGAATGCGTTTATACATGTTTACATCTCTTGTATTATATTAATTTTGAGGTATGACAATTTGATGAGTTTATTGAATAGCTAGTTACAACGCATTGTGCCAAACGAATCTGTACGGCAGGTAGTTCCGTCACTACCTCGGGTAGTGCCAAATGAGTCGATACGCCATGAATTTCCTTGGTTATCTCGAGTAGTGCCAAAAGAATCTGTACGATACGTGGTTCCGTCACTACTTCGGGTAGTGCCAAAAGAATCTGTACGCCATGAATTTCCTTGGTTATCTCTAGTAGTACCAAAAGAATCTGTACGATATGTAGTTCCGTTATCACATCGGGTGGTTCCAAATGAGTCTGCGCGGCAGTTTAGGTCGGCAAAAGCAAAAGGTGAGCCAGAAATAAGCGCAGTAGCGATTAAAATACTTTTTATCTTCATAGTGATTTCCTCAGTGGAATACGTAAATTACCCAAAATGCCAATGATAACAGAATACCAACTTCAATTATGGTATGCCTAAGATAGCTTTCTTCATAACCAAACTCTTTTTAATACTTAAAAGCATACCAAATATTTTATATAGACGGTGATGATACCCTATATTTGTTCAATAAAACGGATGCCATGTATATAAACATCAAATTTACACATCAAATTATTAAGACGGTCTATGTTTATTAAAGCTTAACTAATGACATCCAATAACAGAGAATAAACGCGAACTGG
>AYSL01000005.1_pt1 | contig 15631 bp, 8 predicted proteins | sample 596161 | NCBI WGS metagenome assembly AYSL01 (sample SAMN02402864, study PRJNA223357) | marine sediment metagenome | biome: ENVO:00000447; isolation source: marine sediment samples in the proximity of a phosphate-oil terminal | place: Indian Ocean: Red Sea, Aqaba Gulf | collected 2011-05-20 | depth... | reverse complement strand
ACGACTATCGTCGTACCAGTTAAGATAGATGCAATCGATGATGTCAATACAGCAGAAATCATCGTTGCGCCAGTTACCAATACTGAGAACCTACAAGACACAGCTGTCTCAATCATTAACTTCTTAGGTATAGGTAATGCTAAGCCTTCCGTTACGTTTGAGATTGCTGAAGGTAATATAGGTGATGCGTTAATTGAAGTGTCTGGAGGTGGTATAGCTGAGATTTTCGACAGAAGTAGCCTAGTCCTGCAAGTGAAAGACGATAACGGTAACTACGTTAACATTGGTAGTTCTAGTACTGGTGGCTTGGTTAACATCATTGGTTTGCTTGGTCAGGGAGCAGGCTTTGAGATAAAAGATTTGCCAGCTGGTGAATACCGTATTAACGGTAATGTCGGTGGACTAATTGGTGCGCTACAAGTCGGTACCATTAAAGCCACCATCACTGAGACTAATCCATTGGAGGTGGGTCACATCACTACGGTCGCTGCTACTGGTAATGTCATTGATGAAAATGACATTGCAACAGATAGTACTATAGTTACCGAAGTCAATGGCAAAGCAGTTAATGGTGCTACATCGATAACTGGCGATCACGGTGAACTAGTGATCAATCCAGATGGCTCGTATATCTATACGCCAAACGCAGACGTCGGTGAGATTGGTCAAACGGAGCAGTTTGTATATACCATCGTTGATCCAGTGACTAACAGTACCGATAGCGCAACGCTCACTGTGGGTATCGAGAGTGATTACCCAGCGGTCAATTTCCCAATTGATGCAGTGGATGATGTGGCAGCGACTGAGTTGATCATTGAGCCATTAGTGACAACGGAGAATCTACAAAACTCAGACTTCAAGCTAGTTGGTAGAACAAAGACACAGGTCGAATTCGATATTGCCGAAGGTAACACAGGTTCTGTTGAGCTTGCATTGTCAACAAGTGGAGTAGTCGGTCTTCTAGACAGCGCAACGCTTACTCTAGAAAAGCAGAATCCTAATGGTAGCTGGACGACTGTTGGAACCACTACTGATAGCGGTATATTTGATGTTATTGGTATTCTTGGTGAAGCAACTCGTTTCAAAGTAGACGATTTGGAAGTTGGTAACTATCGTGTGACTGGAAGAACAGGTGTACTAAGTCTTGGCACTACTGCTACGCTAAAAGCGACTGTCACTGAGGTAGATCCAGATGTGCCAGGTATTTATAGCTCTCAAGCTGCCGTTGGCAATGTCATCACTGCTAATGACGACGCAACCCCGTCAACTCGTGTTTCAGACGTTGATGGTACAGCGGTCAATGATACTACGGTCATAGATGGCGACTACGGTACGCTGACGATCAAGCCAGATGGCTCGTACTTCTACACGCCTGATGGTGATGTTACTGTTATCGGTCAAACTGAAGAGTTTGAATACACGATCATCGATGACTTTAATAATACTGATACGGCGACGATAACCATCAACATCACTAGTGATTGGCCAGCGCCAGCACCATTAGCTGCTCGTATGATGCTAGACGATAGCTTCACACTTGCAGATGACGCTGATGATGCCGATGCTATCGATCTTCCTGAGACGTCATTATCTGTCTCAGACGAAGGACTCGATGTTCTAAGCTTTGACGGTGCAGACCAAGTCATCAGCTTAGCGGATATCATGGAGCCTGAGATGATCGACATTAGTGGTACTGGCGCTAATACCCTAAACGTAGCAGCAGAAGATGTTAACTCTGCTATCTATGTCCAAGGGGATAGTGATGATACCGTTGATCTAGCAGGTGATAACTGGTCTACTGTGGAACAGACTACCTCAGGTGGTGAAGTGTATGATGTATGGCAGTCAGGTAACGATGCTATGACACAGATCTATATCGATCCTAATGTCAATATTATCTAATGCCATCTCATTAGATCTTAATTAAAAAAGCGCCTCCACCATGGAGGCGTTTTTTTGGTTATAGTATTAACAAAGACAGTTGCTGCATCAGATCTTGATCCGCATAATACCTGACATATAAGTAAAGGTAGTTTGAATTATGAGTAAACTTCGGGAAAAATGGTTGGTTGCCCTATTATTAGCCATACTACTGCACGTCGCTGTTTTCTTTATTTTTTATCTGAATCTCGATAACGATACTAATATCAACACTAACAATGATAGCGCTCTCAGTGAGCAAGATGTGGCTGAGCAGATGACGACGCTCCCTCAACCTGACCCATTGCCACCATTAAAAACGCAGATGCATACAGCGATCTTGGAGGAGTCGCGGATACCAACCAAAGAGAATAAGCGCTTACAGACGCCTTTAGAAGACGCGAGTCAGAGCACGCCAATAGCAAGCGACACACCAGTCTCTGAGCCTAAGGCGAGTCATGATGATCGCCTTATCTCTCCTAAAGCGTCTGAAACGTTAGTAAAGCAAACACTGCGTAAAAAGACTGACACAGAAAAACAGGGAGTGACGGACGCCAATATAGCGATCTCTAATGAAGACGCAGCAGTAGAAGCTGCCATAAAAAATGCCGGCCTACTGGCTGGGGATGTGCCGATCCAAGAGACAAGGGTTGAGATGGATAAAGACTATCAAAAAATGAAGTCTGAAGTTGAAGAGGCCAATAATAAACTCAGTGACGCCATCAACGAAGTCAAGAAACGCAATCAACAAAAAATAGATAATAGGCGACAACGAAATGACAGCGCTGAAAGCTATGTTGAGTCAGCTCAGCCAAATAATGAATAGGTGTTGTTGATATAAAAACCCATCAATATTATTTATCCGTAAAGCTCACCTTTACCGTATAGTCTTTGGCTTGTATTTTTTCTATATAAGCGTCGGGCAAATAAATACTGATAGGATTCTCTTTAGTTATTGCTACTTCATAGTGACAGATTTGTGTTCCAGTACTAGTGATCAACGCCCATTGCAGATGACTAACGTTTTGCTTATTGACCGTAATCTTGATTCTTTGGGTACCGATATTACGACCAATATGAAAGCTGGGGTGCTCCTCATGAGGGGTTTTATCTTGAGTTTTTGGCATAGGTACAGCATTATCCTGAAAGCCTTGGCTGTCGTGCATCAAGACGCTATGTACAATGATTGGATAAATCTCATAACGCAAAAAATGCTGATCGAGTACTCGATTGCTGCTTTGCTTATACTTGGCTAAAAAATCGATGATCTTCTGTTCGATATTGGTGATAGCACCCTGACAGCCACCCCACATTCCTGCCAAGATCAGCTCAGTATGTGAGAAATAATCACGCATGGTATGAAACCATTGTCCGCTTTGAGTCCACTCTGCCACTGCCGCACGTTCCTTATAGGAGACTAACGAGTCAGCATCACGAATGATGTAACGCTTAACCGTAGGATCGTCGATCACCAAAAATCGCCAAAATAAACCTGACATTTTGGACTTAATAGCCGCGCTAACTTTGATGATTTGTGCGCCACTATTTTCTAGGCGCTCAAGTACATGAATAGGAACCGTGTCATCAACATAAAAGCGGCAAGTCCAGTCTGGATAGAGTAAGTTTGCCCAATATACATTAAGTATAGCGGTTTCGCAGTAACGAGGACTGTCTCCAAATAGTGAGAAAGAGATGATGTTTTCAAGACGATTTCCATGATTAACAGCCTTCACAAAAGGTGGCGGCGGCCCTGAAAAGACAGCGGGTGGTTTAACGCTTTTGACGAGATTGGCTTTGGTTTGAATAGCAAGCTTTCCGACCTGTTGTTGCTCGTCCTTTTTATCCAAGTGATGGCAGACCTCGCATAACCCGTCATAGAGGTTGGTATTGGCATCTAGACCTGATGCTATAGTCAGCGATTTCTGATAACCATCGTATGCCTGCTGATAGTGTCTTAGTCTGAGATGACATAAAGCGATATTATTTAATAGCGCTATATTTTTAGGAAAGCGCGGTAAATGAGTATTCAGCAGTGCCAGCCCTTGTTCATACTTATTTTGATTGAGTAGGGTCATAAATTGATTATGCACTATCTGATAAGAGGATGCTTTTGCTTTTGGCTTTAGGTCGTTTAGCGACATTTTTTTATTCATAGTGCTACCCAAGGTGTTATTAAAAACGCGCGGCATGTTTAATATCTTATGAAAAGACATTTGGTCTAGTATGACAAGTCGCAATTAGGTAAGATATCCTATTGTTTATTACTTCTCAAGACATAGTAACCCTAGTAAAAATCATATCCTCTGAGATCAAAGATTTCTATAGAGGTGTTTTTTGAACCCTCTGTGATACTTTGTATTTATATACAGTAAGTTAGAAGGTTTAAGATAACTATAACGTTTTTATAGGTAGATTTTTTTATTTCCAATGAACTATATTTACTTTTTTAATTCCGTTGTTTATTCACTCATAGTCTTAATTGTCACTTTTGCAGTATTGTTAATAGCGTTTTATACCGATTTAAACCATAAAAGTTAATAACACTGCCAAAGTAGCCTCATAAGGCTCAACCCTGAAACCTATTATGAAAAACTTGCAAAAAAAAGAACGTTATCTTGTCATTTATTACTATCTAAAAGCGTGACGCTGGTACTGATGAGTATATATTGGACAATACCCGCGCAAGCCACCATAAATAATATTCAAGTGGACAACTTGATTGTTCAGGCTATTGAGACGCATCCACTAGTGAAATCAGCTCGCGCTAGTCAACAAGCGACTACGGAAGGTGTCAACGCTGCTAAATTGAATATCTTACCTACCCCTAGTGTCTCCTCAGGCTACGACAATGACAACGATTTTGTATCGCAATTTACCTTGCGTCAGCCGCTATGGACGGGTGGTAAGCTGACCGCTAATGTTAATCAGGCGATATTCGACGATAAGGCAGCTGTTGAATACATTCACGAGCAGCAAAACCTAATCGCCAAAACAACTATTGGAGCATGGAAAGGCTATATACAAGCAGTAGCGCAGCAAGATATCCACATAGAGACCCTCAATCAACTGAATGACTTTGAAGCGTCAATGCAGCGCCGAGTCAAGCAAGGCGTTTCTGCACGTATTGAGCTCGATCTAGTCACGAATCGTATCTTACAAGAACAAAACGCATATCAAGCGGCGGTCGAGCAACAGCGCATATCAGTGGCTCGACTTGAGCAAATCATAGGTGAGAAGATCGCTCAAAACAGCGCGAGTACACTACCTGATATTAAAATTTTAGCGAATCAAGTCAAACAGCAAGCGACTAACTTTGAGAAGATGGCCTTTGACCCAACCAGCTTTTATAATCCTACGGTTATAAAAGAGCGTTTTCAGGTAGAGTCAGCCAAGCAAGAAGTGAAAGCGCAGCAAGCTGGTAGATATCCTACTCTTTACGCTCAATATGAACACGCCTATTATCATGAAGATAAAAGTAATGAAGGTCAGTTTTCTATTGGTCTAAATTATGACCCAGGCGCAGGATTTTCTAATCTAGCATTAGCGCGTGCTTCGCAAGCTCAGGTTGAGAGCTTAATACAAAATCAAGAAGCAGCGCAGCGTAGTGTGATTGAAGATATTCAAGTAAAGTATCAGCAATTTGTGAGTGCTCGCGATCGTGAGACTTCACTAGTAGCCGCAGTAGCAGGGGCACAAATTGTGGTTAGCTCCTATCAGCGGCAGTTTATCGCTGGACGTAAGTCTTGGCTTGAGGTGCTTAACGCGGTTCGGGAGCTTAGTGATTATCAAGTGCAGCTAGTACAAACGCGTGCTACCTTATTAGAGTCATTTTATAGCTTACAAGTCGACTTTGGTGTGATGCAATGGCAAGACTTTAGCTACAACCGTCAGCCTGTGACTTTGTTCCGTCCGCTCGATCCAGTAAAGGCGTGGCTAAACAAACAAAACAAAGGTATAGAGAATAAAGGCTCTCAAATCTCGCCAACACAAAGCGAGCAGAGCCAGAAGTTTGGCTATACAACAGCAGAGGATGATTATGTAGAGATCAATTTACCCGCTTCAGCAGAGTACAGACTCAATAGGGGCGAGTCCATCATGTTGGATGGAAACTACAATATCACACCTATCGTCGAGCAGGATAATCTGATGAATGAACAGATCTATCGTTAGTTACCCTACGCCTTATAGCTGAAGTGTGGCTAACGCGTCTTTATAAGGGCTATAAATATCTTGTGATTAAAGGGATATTTAAAATTACATATCGGCATTTGTCTGACTATTTTTTGTTACTAATGATGATTCAATATCAAAAAGACTCTAGTGACATTTGAATTCAACTTTAGGCTATCTCTCACATTACATAAGTGAATCATATGAGCACAAAATTGCAATCGACACCTCCGACCTCAGCAAGCCCTAGAACAGTTAGGGATATCAATGATCAGCCAAGTGCTGAAGCGATTGATTTTAGTCAAACGCTGACTGATGCGATCCGTCATATATTAAACCAACAGGGTTATCCTATAGATAACATCCGTCTGCATGATGTGGTCAAGCAACACAATAGTCGCTCTGAGCGACAAGGTCAAAGTATCCATGGCTTCGATGGGGTGGTTGCAGTCTTGCAAGGTATTGGCATAAAAGATCTGCCTGAAATACTAGAGCAGCCTGACGCTGCATTTTTACCTCTATTAGCTTATAGAAACGATATTGGTTGGGGTGTTATCAATGCTCAGAACCCGCAAGGAACTTGGAATTTTCGCCAAGAAAATAACCACATTGCAAGTCGTCATGATGAGCTACAGCGCATCTTGCGTATTAGCTTGACCGAAGATCACATCAAACAGCGCAAGGCCTCGTTTAATGACTTACTGAAGTCTGATCTGAGTAACTATAAAGGCATACTTGGTGAGGCTATTGTTGCTAGTTTTTTGATTAATATGCTTGCTCTGGCAGTGTCGTTGTTCTCTCTACAAGTGTATGACCGAGTGATACCAACACGCGGCGAAAACACGCTAATTATCCTAGCGAGTGGCGTGCTACTGATGATTTTATTCGAAGCTTTTATGAAGTTTGCGCGTTCTAGAATTATGGACAAAGTGGTGGTTGGTCTTGATCAATACCTCTCTCGAGAAGTATTTCAACGGCTCATGAAAGTACGTATTGACCAGATGCCAAGGTCAGTCGGCTCTATGGCTGCACAGCTACGTGGCTATGAGCAAGTGCGTAGCTTCTTTACCGCCAGTACTCTGTTTGGTCTTGTCGATCTGCCGATGACCATTATTTTCTTAACTTTGATTACCTTTATTGGCTCTCCGTTAGTCGCCGTAGTACCTATCATCGCTGCTACTATAGCCATCACTATGGGATTATTGGCTCGCAAGAAGATCGACAACATTGCAGCGGAGGGGGCAGATGCCTCTTATCAGAAAACAGGCTTATTAGTGGAATCCGTAGAAGGGATTGAGACGATTAAGGCTGGTGCAGGAAGCTGGAAATTCTTATCACGTTGGCTGGATATCATGAACATCACCGTCAAAAATGATTTGGATATGAAACATGCCAATGACAATCTGACTTATTTTACCCAAATGCTACAGCAAGTGAGCTATGTCGGCATCGTCATTGTCGGTGCTTTTGTGGTGATGGCAGGAGATATGACGATGGGTGGGTTGATTGCCTGTTCCATTCTCGGCGGTCGAGTCCTTGCCCCAGTCATGGCGCTACCAGGGTTATTAGTACAGTATGCCCATGCCAAAGCGGCAAAAGTCAATATCGAAAACTTGTTTGAATTAGAGCAAGATAATCATGGGGTCGCCTATCCATTATCACCTACTCATATTAAAGGTAACTATCAATGTGAAAGTCTAGTCTTTAATTATCAAGACAATGATAGAGCGGCCATTAACATTAAAGAATTAAAAATTCGATCTGGTGAGCGCATTGCTGTTTTAGGACCTATTGGGTCTGGTAAATCAACGCTATTAAAAGTGTTGTCAGGTCTTTATGCCCCTACTAGCGGACGGGTACTACTAGATGGCTTAGATATCCATCAAATCAGCCGCGAAACCTTAAGCGAGCGTTTGGGCTACCTGCAGCAAGACCATCGACTATTCCAAGGGACATTGAGAGAAAACTTATTAATTGGTATGCCCGCTCCTAATGATGATATTCTGCAAGAGGTATTGAACAAAACAGGCCTGATCAATCTAGTAGCCAGTCATTCAAGTGGACTGGATTTGCCCATCAGTGAGGGTGGAAAAGGCCTGTCAGGAGGACAAAAGCAGCTGGTGGCCTTTACTAGATTGCTGTTAACCAAACCTGACGTGTTCTTATTAGATGAGCCGACAGCCTCTATGGATAACAGGCAAGAGCAGCGCTGTATCGAAGTGCTACGTAGTGAGTTAACGGCTGGTCAAACATTTATCGTCTCAACGCACAAGACAGCACTACTAGATTTAGTTGACAGACTGATTATTATGGATAATCAACGCATTATCATTGATGGTCCAAAGCAAGCAGTACTTGACGAGCTCAGAAACAAAGGTAAAGCCTCTAGTAACAGTAAAGCTCAGCCAAAGGCTAGAATAGACAATAAAAATGATCCGCAGCTATTATCTACAGCCGCTAACCCTGAGCCCAAAAAGCCGAATGGAACAACAGTAAAATCAAAACCTACCATCACTAAAACCCCGATAGATGAGCAAGGTAAATAGGCATGGCAGACTATAAATATACACCGACTAAACCCAAGATTGATCGTTCAAGACTAAGTATTTGGATCGGTCTGATTGGTATTATAATATTGATCATTTGGGCATCATTTGCCAAAATCGATCAAGTCACGCGCGCGTCAGCGACGGTAATTGCTAGTGCGCGTACGCAGGAGATTCAAGCATCAGAAGGTGGTGTATTGACGCAGCTTGCTGTGGTAGAAGGTCAAGATGTTGTAAAAGGTCAGCTATTGGTGGTTTTAGAGGAGGAGCGTGCTCAGGCCGCCTTAGATAACTCAGCTTCTAAAACCGCAGCCTTAAAGGCTAAGTTAGCCCGTTTAAATGCGGAGATTTTTGAGAAACCTTTGAGTTTTTCTAGTGAGATAAAACCGTATCCTGAATACATCCAAAACCAAACGGCACTTTATAATCGACGCCGCCAAGCCATCAATGAAGATGTCTCATCGCTAGAGAAAATGTTGGTACTAGCAAAAAAAGAACTCAGCATGAATGAGCCACTACTTGAGTTTGGTGATGTGAGTCAAGCTGACGTGATTAAGCTGAATCGTCAAGTTGCTGATATTGAAGCGCAGATCAATAATAAAAAGAACAAGTATTTTGAAGAAGCGCAAGCAGAGATGACTAAGGCGCAAGAAGAGCTGGATATAGAGGTTGAGCAATTGCGTGATCGAGCGCAAGTATTAGCGGAAAAGCGCCTGATGGCACCAACAGCGGGAAAGGTGAAAAACATCAATGTCACCACTATTGGCGGTGTTGTTAAACCAGGTGAAATCATCATGCAGATACTACCTACCAGTAGTGAGCTTGTGGTGGATGCCAAAATCAAACCTTCTGATATCGCTTATATCAAAGAAGGTCAAGATGCTACTGTCAAGCTTGATGCTTATGACTACTCTATCTTTGGTGCGATGACAGGCAAAGTCAGCTATATCAGTCCAGATACGCTCATGGAGCAAACGCCTAAAGGGGAAGAACCTTATTATAGGGTGTTAATCGTGATCACAGGAGCTGAGTTTGAAAAGGGCAGTAAAGAAATCGTTATCAAGCCTGGTATGACAGCTTCTATCGATATCAAAGCGATGGAGCGTACGGTATTGTCTTATCTGACCAAGCCAATTACTAAAACGTTATCTGAAGGGTTGGGTGAGCGTTAAAGTATCGAAAGACGCTATTATTCATTGCTGTTTTGATAGCAGAAGCTTAATACCGAGTCTCTAATTCTAGAGACTCGTGACTCAGGGTAATAACACTCGGATAGTGATTCTATTTCAGAAGTTATTAAAAACATCGCAGGGTAAAAATTATAGAGGGTGATAGTGACATGGATGAACATACCAAATTTGATAGCTTAATTAATCATTTAAAAGATAATTTCTCTGCTATTTATACTAACTGGGTACAAACCCACCTCACCCAAATAAATAATAAGAATAATATAACAACTGTGGTTACTGACACTTTACCTAGCACTTTTGTTCTATCTGTATCTGACGGTTATAAAAAAGCTAGAACGGCGACCTTTGTTGTTGATGATCTGGTAAAGATCAATGAAGCAGATAGCATCATAAGCTTCGCTGATTTTGAAAAAATTCTACCTTTAATAATAGCTCAGATTGCCAAATTATCTTCAAAGTTTGACGCCCCCATCGCTTGGTTAAGATTTGAATGGCTCAATCAAGCATCATTAACGAATTGGGTAGATTTTCAGCAAAGCCTCAAAAGCTTTAAAAGAAACTACTATCGCTCAGGTATTGCTTTTGTAGGCGTGCGTGAGCCTTGGTTGCTACTGACTGAGATGGAGTTGAATGCTAACGCTTGTCTTTATGCAGGCAATACAGTCACTCACGCTAAGGTAAACGTCAACAACCTAAACACCTACTTAAGAGCCCGTCATGGTAGCAGTCAGTTGCCTGATTTTAGTGATGAGCTGCCCTTAATCAGCTTTAATACGTCAGGAGTATTTATAGACGTAGAGTCAGACGAATATCATAATCTCGAAACCAAATCACGTAATAAAGGCCATCGTATATTGCCAGCACTGTCTGCTGAGACTACTCAACCTATCATTGAGATGTCAACTAACTATCTCTCCAAACAAGTACAGCCGTCGGGTCAGTATATCTATGGTCACTTTCCCTGCTTTGGTCGTACTATCGACACTTATAATAGCCTGCGTCATGCCAGTAGCACCTATGCTCTGATAGAGGGTTATGAAGCCTGTCGCAACTTTGATTCTAATGCTGGTAACGGCACTGATGCTGAGACTACCGCATTAGTTACAGCATCAGCTTCGCCTGCTAAGCTGACACTGAGCCAAATGCAAAGTGATATTGATAAAGCAATGGGCTATCTAACTCATCAGCTGATTCAGACCTATGATGACAAGGCTTATGTGGTAGATACAGGTGGCGAGATCAAGCTGGGCGCTAATGCGGTTGCTATATTAGCACTCGTCAAGTATTTGCAAGTATTTACTGATACGCCAAAAGCCAAAGAATATCATGCGTTGGCAGAAAAATTAGCACTAGGTATTATTGCTATGCAGCAAGAGGATGGTAGCTTTGTCCATGTGTTGCATAGTAAGGATTTAACCCTTAAAGCCAAACACCGTATCATCTATTACGATGGTGAGGCCGCATTTGCAATGATGCGTCTGTATGGACTGACTAAGGATGAGCGTTGGATAGATTGTGTGACGCGCGCGTTTGATTACTTTATTGCTGCCAAGCATGATCAAGCACACGATCACTGGTTATCTTATTGCTCTAACGAGCTGATCATCTATAAGCCTGAAAAAAAGTATTTTCAATTTGCAGTCGATAACGTCAAGGGTTATACCAACTTCATCAAAAGTCGCATCACCACTTTTCCAACGCTACTTGAGCTATCGATGGCATTTCATAATATGCTGTTAAAGTTGGACGAGCATCCAGAGTTTCAGGATGTCCTCAATGGCTTTGATGTTCAAGAGTTTTATGAGGCATTACATGCGCGCGCCAATCATCTACTGAATGGCTTTTTCTTTCCAGAAATGGCGATGTTCTATAAATTGCCGCAAACTATTCTGCATGGCTTCTTTATTCGCCATCATTCGTTTAGAGTGCGGATCGATGATGTCGAGCATTATCTGTCTGGATTGATTGCTTATCACGATTTCTTAGAAAAAACAAATTTTTCAAAATCAACTTCTAAAAATAATATACCTTAAAAATCCAATTCTACTGTTCAATTTTTTTGTCAGTTATTAGACTTATTTAGTCTAATAACTATTATTTATTTCATATTATATTGATATTAATCAACATAAAATATTTGGAGTAGACTTAAAATGAGTAATGATAAAGTTAGTGTTGGATTGCTTCGGCCTGGTGGTAGACCAGATTATCAAGGACTCGCAATGGCTTACATAGGTCAACATAAGGGAATTGAAGTTTATGTTTTTGGTATAGATGATGTCGACATTAATTCTAAGAAGATAAACGCAAGGAAATTATCTGATAGTTTATGGGTGAGTGAAGTGATAGATTATCCATTGATCATCGATAATGACAACACTAAGTCAATGAATAATAAGCTAGTTTTTAATGATTTGTCAAAAAATTGCTATATGACTACACAAGTTTTGGGAGGTAAGCTTAAAACACTTAATTTGTTAAGTGACAATAATATTTTTACTGAATGTTTAATTCCTCAAGTAATTATAAAAAATAGAAAAGACTTTGTTTCATTTATTAACTTATACGAAGAAACCGTACTAAAACCTATAATAGGCAGTCAAGGGAAAAATATATTTTTTTTCACTTTAAAAGATAATAAGATATATATTAATTTTGAAGGTAAGATCACTGAATTAGATAGCTTGGATAAGTTTTACGATAGTGTGATAGTAGGCAAGAACTTTATTATTCAAAAATATATTAAGTCAACTACTCTTCAAGGTGCACCCTTTGATATTCGCATACATGTTCAAAGGGACGGTAATAACGAATGGAGAAACACCAAAACTTATGTTCGAATTGGAACTGGCGAGGGTATGACGGCAAATATAGCTACTGGTGGTGCAATAGCTAATGTAAAACCTTTTATAGAAAAAAGATATAAAAAAGAATCATTAAATGTATTAAAGAAAATAAATCGAGTTACAAAGGATTTACCAAATTTATTCCAGCAGTTTTACGAAAAGGAAATAGATTCCTTGGGTATAGATTTAGGTGTTGATAATAATGGGAATTTATGGATATTTGAAATAAATAGCTTTCCAGGAACTAAGTTTTTTGAGTTAGAAGAAGCTATTATTCGTGTCAACTATCTAAAATACCTTCACAATAGGGAAAAGAAAAAAATAAATATTTCATTAATAGATGTCTTTAGCTATAAAAATTTGTGGCAATCAAATCTATTGATTGACTCAAAATTAAGAAGTGAAAATAATATTGCTATATCGCAATCATCCGGTTCAAAAATTGGAGTATCAAAAAAATTCATAAAAGAAAATATTGAAAAAATTAGTCTCATTATTTGTGATAAGGAGTCTTACTCTAATGAATACCCAAAGGAAAAAGTCTTTTTATTAGAAAATAAAGAAGATCAAATAATATCCGCTTGTGCTGCTAAAATAAACGAAGTTAATCCGTTTGTATACACAATCATCGGTAGTGTTGGTAAAACCAGTGTATTAAAATTACTTTCTAAGTCTTTAAAAAGCATAGAGACAGGAATTTATGTGAACAGCTTCGGTAATACACCTTTTTATATAGCAAAAGGTGTTATAGCTGCACCACTTAGAAATACAAACTGGATTTTTGAGGTAGCTGGAGCTAGTGATTTTAGGGGTGAACCCATTAGTGTGCATTCACACAAAATGCTACAGCCCGATGTCTGTATATTTACCAATATAGCAGAAGCGCATGTTGGTAAAATTGGGTCGTTAAAAGAAATAGCAATTATGAAATCAAAGGCACTTTCCATCGTACCAGATAGTTGCATAGTGATTTTAAATGCTGATATGCCCTATCAGGATATAATAAAGTCTAATATAAACCCTTTAGCTAATCTATATACTTTCGGTGATTCCAATGATGCAGATTTTCGACTATTAGTTAGTGAAGATGGCGTGTTGAGTTTTTTGTATAACGAAAAAGAATATTTTGTCAATATTCCAAATGGGTTGCCAATAGAGCTAAAGCTCAATTTTTTATCGGTTGTAGTAGCTTTAATGTTAACTAAAAAAGACTGGAAGCGCGCTTGTGAATATTTTAAAGAATGGAAACCTGTAAAGGGTCGTGGAAACATAGAATTTAAGGAAGTTAACAATAAAAATTTAACAATTATTAATGATTCCTACAATGCAAATCCAATTTCGATGAAACTAGCTATTTCAAGTCTTGATAAAAAAATATCCTCAGGTAGAAAGGTTGCAGTTTTGGGTGAGATATCAGAGCTAGGTAATCATAGTAATAGAATTCATAAAGATTTATTAGATTTTTTATCTGAGTCGGGATTAGATAAAATTTTATTTATAGGCGAGTCATACAAACAATATTCTAGTTTGTATTCTAATGATAATAAATATATATTTTACGCAAATATATTGGATTTCAAAAAGTACTTTTCTGATTTAATTGTTGATGATGACCTGATTTTATTTAAAGGGTCTCATTCAAGTAAGCTATATGATTTTTTGAATGAAATATGAGTAAGGATATTAAAGCTTGCTGATACTGATATCAAATCTGATTAGTGGTTTCTAATCATTAAAAGGTTTATGGTAAGCGGATGATGTGATTTTAATCAAGGGATTATTTACTGGTAGTAACTTTGTTAAGATTACTGCTTTGCTAAAAGATTAATTCTAGTAGGTCTCTGAGTAAACAGTATGATTAAAACAAAGGCAGTCATTATTCTAGTATTATTAATTATAGCTATGGTTGTCCAAAAAAATGCTGCTAGGGGTACAGATATGGGAACATGTCATTTTAGAAATCAAAGCAACAAAGTGCTAACGGTCAATGATAAAGCGTATAAAAACGAAGATAGTTTTAGGTTTGTGATTGAAGGTCAAGATGTAGCAGAGGTAGAGCCTATTATCTCAAATGATCAACTTGTTGATTTAAGACGTCAGTTGATATCAGCAGACACTCTTTATCAAGAAGTATTAGGACTAACATCACCATTGGATAAGCCGCGTTATCAAAAGGCAGGCTATATTAGGGTGATCATGGCCACCATAAAAGGTAATGGCCTAGCCTACGATGAAGTGATGGCAGATAAAGCATTAGGTTCAGCTGACTGCGGTATCAATATTAAGCTTAGTGCCACATTAAAAGCTTCTAATAGTACGCCTGCTCATGAATTATTTCACTTGTATCAAAATAGCTATTTCATGTTTAAAAATGGTTGGTTGACTGAGGGGACGGCTCGATGGTCTGAGTCACTGATTGATAAAGGTATGGGTAGAAAGATCAGCAGTAGTTTGCCTCAGAGTCGAGATGAGTTAGTAGAAACGATGGACATGTCTTATGCTGCTAGTGCAATGTGGACACGACTATTTCAATTAGTTGATGATAGAAAAGTATTTGATATGCCTACCACTGTGAGAAATGCCTATTATATTGATGGTGATTCAGTGATTGATGATAATAAGGCTTATGGAATCTCCTTTATAAAGGTTTTGTTTGAAGCACTTGAAGAGCAAAGTAAACAAGCTGCCAATGATCGAGGTTGGGATGTTTATAACTGGAAAGAGAGTGATCAAAAGAGCGCTGATAATAACACCTATGTTTGGAAAGCGGTACAAAACGCTGTCAATAAGGCAGTACCTAAAGCGCAGCAATCAGAAGAGTTAAAACGTTTTATTAGTATTTCATTGTCATCGTCCTAGGTTTTTATGACTGCTAAAACCCAGTTTTTGAAGATAAAACGGATAAAAAACTTGCTTGTTTTTATCCAATAGTTAAGCTTCAATTCGTGTGAGCCCT
>AYSL01000002.1_pt1 | contig 18494 bp, 19 predicted proteins | sample 596161 | NCBI WGS metagenome assembly AYSL01 (sample SAMN02402864, study PRJNA223357) | marine sediment metagenome | biome: ENVO:00000447; isolation source: marine sediment samples in the proximity of a phosphate-oil terminal | place: Indian Ocean: Red Sea, Aqaba Gulf | collected 2011-05-20 | depth... | reverse complement strand
GATTTTATCAAGTGATTTAAACGGAATAGATAATAGAGAGAAGACGCTTAATAAAGGCATAATCCAGACGATTTATTATGATTTAGAAAATGATAGGATTTCGTTGAAGATCGAGCAAAGACAAGGCAAAGATTTAATAGAAATCATCTATTTCGGTATTGTGAATGTTAATATCAATTGTTGTATATTACCAATCACCATAATGGTACATGAAGTAGACGTAATGCCTGATAGTAATATCATACATTCACTATTTTTATTAGGTGATACAGAAATAGTTTTTGAATGCAAAAAAATAGAATTAAAGACTATACCTCTTGAAAAAGTCACAAGTTAAGCTCAAAATCAACCGCACTGTCTAATTGATTATGTCAATATCAAAGCATATATTTTAGGTTCAACTCATCAAAATATATAGCAAGAAACTTTGACTATACCCCAGCAGAACCAGCTATTTCACCCCAAAAACCTATTAACAGACTACTTAAAACAGACTGATATAATGGAACCATCTATAACAGACTTTTGAACTATGAGACTAGACGCTATGCTTTTTTCTATCAATAGCCTATAGCTATAGTTGAGTTTGATAGTTTCTTTTAGCACATTGTAAAAGATTGAGCTTACCCTGATATATCACGCTTTTTATCGGATAGACTTTTTAATACTCATCAGAATTTTTTGATATCTCTATAAAAAGTTAATGAGTAAGTCATGCTCTTCAATTATCAAAGCTATTTGAACCTAACTCTCAATAAAAAGACAGCTTTACTATAATAAGAAAATTACTTTTCTTATTATAGTAAAGCGTTGGTATTGCTAAGTATTCAGCACACAACTTATTAATTTTTATGATCTTAAGATAAGTTGTTATCCCTACTTTAAGTTTAATCCAAATATAGGTCGATTCTACTCTGACATCTACGATTTATTGAGCACTTTCTACTGGGTCTTGATTGAAACTCGTATTGTCTTCGTCTACCATTGTTGTATCACTAGTGACTGAGCCATCCATCATTTCATCGGTAGTGGTACTATCCATCATTGTGTCGGTAGTGGCTGTACCAGCTGGATCCATAGGACTGTTTGTATCGGCCATGTCCATATCCGTGGTTGTTTCACCCATAGTAGAGTCCGTCCCTACTTCAGCAGCAGTAGCTTCAGTCGTGTCCATCGTACTATCTGGAGTCTCTTCCACTTCATTACTACAAGCACTAAGTCCTACAACGCTGACCAGTAATGCCATCCATAGTTTACTTTGAAGTGAATGGCTAGAGATTGTTGTCTTCATTTTAATATCCTTAATAAAGTTAAGATAAACCATTAATTATGGTATTGAATATTTCTACTTAACTATTACTTTAAATGAATTCCAATATTAATACATATGCCGACTAAGATGTTTTTGTTAAATTTTAATAGCTTTTTTAAGTAATATAGTTATATCGGGCTATTAAAATAAAATTTATTACAGTATTTTAAATAAGCCTTAACTTAAAAATAAAACTGTGTAATAAATTTAATTAATTACAAAAGTCTAGTAATTTTACTATAAAAGCTGACAATGTTTGGCTTTTTTTATGACTATATTATTAAAAAACTTACTGATTATCAATTTTTATCTATAAGCGTTTGGAATCTATAAGCTAAAAAACATATAAGGAAGTATTACTTCAGGAACTATTTTTAGTATGGAAAGTCACCCTATATATATGCAACCGAATTTACTAGTAGATTATCTAAAACATCAGAAAAATTGCTATTTATTTTTAGATATAGACGGTACGCTTTCATATTTTACACTAAACCCTAAAGATAGCATCGTACCATATTCAACTTTAAGTATATTACGGGAACTACAAAAACATGGCATTGTAGTCGCTATTGTAACGGGTCGCAGTCTTGTTGAAGCTAGAAGTTTACTGGCACCTATAGAGTTACCGATTGCAGCAACTCACGGTCTAGAAATAGCATTAAATAGTAGTTTTAGTAAATTCGAAGACGAAGATCTGAATGAGGTAAATACGCTTTTTATTGATACCTTAGAACTAGATAAAATAAAGCAAGATATCCTCCGCTCTTGTGCCCTCTATGACGACTTCTTCGTAGAAAGTAAACCTTATTCCGTCGCTTTACACTTCAGAAAGAATCCCGTTTTGGCTGATGAGGCTTATCGCCTGATGAAGGAAGTATTAAAACCCTATCCTGATTGGGTGTTAAAACCTGGAAAATATGTTTGGGAAGCGGTACCAAAAGGTGTAAATAAAGGGACTGCCATTCTATACCTACTAGGCAAAATAATGAACAAAGCTAGCAATGATACTTGTGCAATTTTTATTGGTGATGATATTACTGATGAAGCCGGTTTCAGAGCCATACAAGATTCAAAAAAGATAGTAGAAGGCTTAGAACAACCACCAAAAGGGCTAGGCATTAAAGTAGGAAGGGAGTCGACCTGTGCTCATTATTATGTCAACGATATTAAGGAAGTAACAAACTTACTCCGTAACCTTCTAAGTTTTTGCCAAACACGTGATAGGTCACTATCTGGAGTAATAAAAGTCAATTCTCACTATTAAGGAAAAGTTGAGGTCAATTTTATGAGTCGTTTAATTGCCTTATCAAATCGGGTTAAGGTGCTCGACAACAAACCGATGGCTGGCGGACTGGCAGTAGCTCTACAAAACGTATTGATAGGGAACTCAGTGGTTTGGATGGGTTGGAACGGTAAAGTCGTAAAGAGCGGTGATAATGCTAACGGTTCTACTGGCTCATTTACTAGCCAGCCAGCCAGTTTGACAGGTGAAGGCACTTGTATTACTTATATGACCACAGCTCTTACCACTGAGCAATATAATCAATTTTACTGTGGTTTCGCTAACAATGTCTTATGGCCACTATTGCACGAACGAATCGACTTAATCAGTCAAAAATCCCAAGATTACGCAGGCTATCAAGACGTAAACCAGCTTTTTGCCAAACAATTAAAGAAAATCCTTAAGCCTGACGATGTGATTTGGGTTCATGATTATCACTTTTTAAGCGTGGCATATCATTGTAGACAGCTAGGTATCACCAATCGTATCGGATTTTTCTTACATATTCCATTTGCCTCATTACGTTTTTGGCAATCGCTTGAACAAAGTTCTGAGGTCATTAATCACTTGGCCCATTATGATTTGTTGGGTACGCAGACTCAGCAAGACAGGACTCATTGCTTGAATGTCTTGCAGTATTACTTAAAAGACCATTTTATACAGGACCAGCTTGTAGCAAGCGCACCGATAAATGTGTTAGACATGAAGCGAAATTTTGCTCAGCCCTATACCTATACTAGAGCAAAAATGACGCTCGATTTAGCGCTGAAATCTCAGCACGCTTTAATGGTTGATGCTTATCCAATAGGCGTCAATGTGACACAAATTCAGCAGCAGGTTAAACACTTATCTTCCGCTATCCCCTTGCACTCCACCCCACTTTATAAAAGTAAAAACCTTACTTTTCAACAGATTATTGCAGTTGATAGGATTGATTATTCAAAAGGGCTGTTAAAACGCTTTGCAGCATATCGTGATTTTTTAGCGCAAAATCCATCGTATCAAAATCACCTGCAGTTATTACAAGTCGCCTGCCCTAGTCGTTTAGATTTGCCGACGTATCAAAGTCTTTACGATGATGTCAAAAAAGAGGTCTATGACATCAATCAGCAATATCTGTCTGAGAATAGCAATTGGCAAGCCATTAACTATAGCGAAACCGCATTGAGCCATGAGAAATTGATGACGATGTTTTGGCAAAGTAACGTCGGTTGGGTGAACTCGCTTAAAGACGGTATGAACCTGGTGGCCAAAGAGTATATCGCTGCCCAAAATCCTGATAATCCTGGTGTTTTATTACTGTCCCGTTATGCTGGAGCCGCTGAACAAATGCAGGCTGCCGTCATCATAGATTCCCATCAGCCGCAAAGCATGATAGAGGGCTTAAAAATGGCCTTAACGATGCCGTTGGAAGAGCGTCAGTCTCGTTATCGGTCATTATTGCAAGGACTACAGAAAGACAATTTGCAGATTTGGCAGCAGAGTTTTTTGGATGATTTATACAATGAAAGCAGCAGTCAAATAAGTAGCATGGAGCCCGCCAATGTTCAAATGTCTGACTCATAAGTATAACTAGGAGACTCTGATGCGATCGACAAATATAAAAAACGATTTATTAAAAGATATTAAAGTCGCTGTCGATAAAATAATAGCTACTGACACCCAAGCAATGAGTACGCTTAATCTTACCGCTGCATTACGCCATAAAATTTTAGATATATTAGTGTCTTATAGCAAAGATATCCCTCATCCCGCAAGCGGTATGGCTGAGCATAGCGGGCTTTCAAATACTTTAATACGCTGGCAAGTTTTGGCGTATGTTGCAAGTATTGATCTAACGATTGTCAAATGGTTTGAATCGCATTTAGACGCTTTAAGTATTTTGAATGAAATTGGGTATGGCAAGGTAGCCAAAGGTTTATGGGCCGTTTGGGCAGCAGAAGGCCATCCCGACCCTCTACGTTATGAGCAAGGAAAGGCCATTGGTCACAAAGCATGGTGTTCAGGAGCTGGCATGGTAGATTACGCCCTTGTTAATTATCGCAATAGCAATAATCAATCACAACTAATGATTATAGACATGCATCAGGCAGGTATTGAAATTAACAATAGTGAATGGCAGGCAGTAGGAATGCAAGCCACAGATACAGCTACTGTGAAATTTTGTGGCGTATCAGCGAGTTTGGTTGGAAAAGAGAATGCCTATCTAGATCGTGCGGGGTTTTGGCACGGGGCTGCAGGGGTTGCTGCGTGTTGGTATGGCGCATCAGCTTGCCTAGCAAGCTATTTGACCACTGCTTATCAGCAAAAACCGAATGACTACAAGGCCATGTATTTAGGTGAAATTGGTACTGCATTGGCAATTACTCAACAATATCTCTATTACGCCGCCGATCTGATAGACACAGAGCCGTCACTTTGCCATGAGCTTGCTATACGTCAATTGAGAGCCCAAATTGAAAAAGTCGCTCGCCATACAGTAGAGATAGTGGGTCAAGCATTGGGAGCCGCACCATTTTGCCGTAATGCTCATTTTGCAAGACTATCAGCAGATCTTCCCGTGTTTATTCGACAAAGTCATGGTGCTTTCGACTTACAAAAAATTGGTGAGTTGACCAACCTTTTACACAGCAATTCAACTCATGGACAGGCAAACGTATGGCAGCTATAGAATTAGATAAGAACATACAGCTTATCTTTAAAGATAATAACGTTAAGTCTACTACCCTGCTTCGATATCCTCATCCAATCGTAGGAGACCGTATTATTGAAGGATCTGGTACTAGTCCAGACACATGGCAAAACTGGATGGGATTACGAAAACTGCCTCAATTAAATATTCAGACAAGCTTTAACTCCCATCAACGCGTCTGTATCTTTGCACCGCATCCTGATGATGAGATATTAGGCTGTGGTGGATTATTGCAGCAACTAGCAGATAACGGCAATCCCATAGTTCTCATCCACGTAACTAATGGTACCCAAAGTCATCCCGACTCGAAGATTTATTCTCCAGAACAGCTTAACACCCTCCGTCCAAAAGAAAGTGTTGAAGCTCTAAAAACGTTGGATGTGAGCCATCAGGTTACGACACTTGCTTTAGATTTAACAGATGGGGATGTATTCGCGCAACAAGCTCTCTTTCGTCAGAAATTAGTGACTATCCTCCAGCCTAACGATATTTTAGTCACCACCTTCGCACGAGACGGGCATCCTGACCACGAAGCCACAGGGCGCGTGGTCACCTCATTTGCCAAACAAAATCGCCTGCCCTGCTATCAAGTACTGATATGGGCATGGCATTGGGCAACGCCTGATGACAGTCGTATCCCTTGGCAATATGCCGTGAGAATGGATTTAACGCCTGAACATTTACAGAAAAAAATCGATGCTATCCATTGCTTCAAAAGCCAAACTACTGAAGATGTAAGTACAGGCAACTCGCCCATTCTAACTAAGCAAACGATTACTCGAATCAGCCAACCTTGGGAAGTTTATATATATGAACCATACCTCTAAAGAAAGCTTGGCTAATTCTAGTCAGTACAGCGCCTATTCGGATTCATATTTTGACGAATTATATAATGACAATACCGACCCATGGCAATATCAAACTCGTTGGTATGAAGAGCGAAAACGTAATACTTGCTTGGCGCTACTACCCCAACCACACTATGAACGTGCGATTGAATTGGGCTGCGGTAATGGCGTACTAAGTGAGTTATTGGCTCATCGTTGTCAGGATTTAATCAGTATCGATGGCAACCATCAAGCAGTGAAACTTGCTAAAGAGCGTTTAGCAGCACTACCTCATGCTAGAGTCATACAAGGTATTGTTCCCGATAAACTATTTTCTTTAAAAGAGTTATTGGAACAGAGGAAACCTCTATCAGAAAATACTTCGATCAATCAACCACCCTTTGATTTAATCGTTATTAGTGAGATTTTATACTATTTGTCATCCAGTGATATTGATGTGGTCATCAACTGGGCACTACACAATCTTGCCCTAAATGGTACTCTGCTGTGCTGCCACTGGCGCTATGCTATTGATGGTTTTGCAATGACAGGTGAAAGCGTACATCAGCGTTTACATCAGGTATTTACTAACAACAACAAAAATCAGCACTCATTTAACCACCAGAGCCAAATGATAGATAGCGATTTTTTACTAGATATTTGGCAACGTTCTTCCACGTCAGTTGCTATGCAAGAAAACTTAATATAGAAAACCAAAAATAATCTTAAATTATATCGGGATTGGTAGATATTATGAAAATTAGTATTGTGATTCCTGCTCATGATGAAGCAGAGACTATCGCCCAGTGCCTGGCGTCTATACAGATTGCAATCGAGCAGTTACCTTCAACTTTCACTGCTTCTGTACTGGTAGTACTAGATAGCTGTACTGATGACACATTGAAAATTGTCCAAGCGACAGGGTTTGATTACTTATGCTGTTATTATCAGTGCGTGGGACAAGTGAGAGATCTTGGCATTCGTCATGCAATTGCTCATGGGGCAACATGGCTTGCCTGTACCGATGCTGACTCAACAGTGCCTATGGATTGGTTAGTGCAGCAAATGGAACATCTTGACCAGCAGAGGGCCGATATGATTTGCGGCGTGGTGTCTATCAATAACTGGGGGCATTTGTCATCACAAACACAACAAGCTTATATTACGCATTATCAAGACAAGATGGGGCACCGACATATTCATGGGGCAAATCTGAGTTTCAGCAGTGACGCTTATTTAGCCACTGGTGGCTTTGCGCCTTTGACTTGTCATGAAGATGTGGACCTGGTCAATAGATTTAGAGCACGGCGCTATACGATTACTTGGAGCAATCGCGTCCGTGTATTGACCAGTAGTCGATTGCAAGCTCGAGCAAAAGAGGGTTTTGGTGCATTTTTAGCAAACCTTGAAAAAGTCAGCTGGTCATAGTCATATTAAACCTATTATGATTCAGAGCTACTAAAAACTGAAATTAAAAAATATCTCTTTCGGTTTCACTAGGTTTATCTACCCTCTCTATAACAGGTAACACCTTATAAGTACTACTGTTGCTTCTCTTTTCTATTGTCTTTCCCTTGTCATTATTCTCGACATGAATGAGATCAGAGGCAAATGCATACTCATTCGATATTTCTGTATTGTCACTATCGCTAAGCAAGATACTCTCCGTAGACTTGTCAAAGTTTAAGAGCAAAATATTATTTTTTTGAATATCATTTGTATGAAACATATCAAATAAAAAATATAAAAAAAATGGAATAAGAAAGAGTGCTATTAATAATCTTTTAGTCAGTGACTTAGAAGGTTGGTATTTCCATGAAAATAATGGCGCTAACAACATTAAGATGCAAACACCTAAAAGTAAAAAAACACACAAGTTTTTTATGTTTGAATCGAGTGCGCTTATCAACATAATAGACCAGTCCCAAATTTTTTAAAGTGAGGATCTAAAGTTCTGAATAGTAATCAAAAGCTACGATGCGTTATGTATCGTAGCTTTTTTCGTATCTCAAAATAAGACATCGCTACCTACGATAGCAAGCAGAAGATCCTGGGCTTTAATGCTGATCTTGATCTAAAAGACGCAGGCTCTAGCCTCTCCGTCAATGGTGGCAAAACCACACTCATAGGCGGAGCAATTACCAAGATTGACTATACGTTACAAACGGGATTCAATAACTATGTCAGCAAAGGCGGTATAGAAATGCAAGATATCGACACCAATATCAAATTATATAATCAAACTATCTACAAGAAGTTGAATGCTAGTGTTTAACGCATCATTAGCGAATTTCTTATTTCTTAAACTATGATTACAAATAGCTTCAGTTTGCGTAGAAAAGTCAGAGTAGTGCTGAGTGACTGCCCAAATATGGAAAATTAAATGGATCGCAGAAACGGACTTAATCTTATTGTCCGCAATCCACCCGTCAATCACTGCCACCTTTTCTCGCACCAAATATCTTAAAGGCCCCTTCAGCACCCCCATTAAGTGAGGCGCTCCTTGCATAATCTCTAATGCATATAGTCTCGATGCTGCAGGTGATTTCTTTGAAATCTTATATTTTTCTTCGATATAAGTTTTGAGCGCATTTCTTGGATCTTGGTTGACGTTAATATTGCTCAAAGGGGACAACCATTCACTCAGCACCGCTTCCAAAGCAGCAATATACAGAACCTCTTTACTGTCGAAGTAATAAAATATATTTGATTTAGAAATATCAGCCTCTTCCGCAATCCTCTCCATTCGTGCCCCATTTAGTCCTTCTTGTGAAAAGACGATCAATGCAGCTTTGATGATATGTGCTTTTTTCTTTAGTACTTTTGAACTCGTTTCTGCCTCTTCTCTTAGCACGCTGTCTTTCACTGTCATGTCCTTCATTATAAAGTCGTGTAAACCTAATTTTAGATGATCATTGATTCAATTTAAAAATGGTCAAGATAATTAATTACAAGCGCCATTTATTGACCAATATTGATCGCTCAGCAGCGATCAACACCTTATTGTCTATGGATTACTAATCGTAGCGACAATCCTCACCAGCGTCCTTTTTACCACTGATTTCACTCACTCTGTTCAGATTACCATCAAAATTCCTTACTCAAGTGTTTCTGCACTATTTTATAACAAACCGCACCGTTTTATAACAGTCCGCACTATTTTTATACATTTTTTTAAACCATATGGTCTAAAAAATTTAGGGTAAAAAAATATAAGTTATTGATAAATATAAATAAAATTACATGGCATGAGTTTTGCTTTAATAAAAACATAAAAGAATTTTCATCTCTTTTATATTTTTCTTCTTTTTTCTCGAAATCTATAGGTGACCTCATGGAAATAGGAATTTTTTGTCCGATTGGTAACAATGGCTGGTTAATCTCAAAAAACGCGCCGCAGTACAAGCCAACATTTGAGCTTAATAAGCAAATTGTGCAACGTGCCGAGCATTACGGTTTTGATTTTGCGCTCTCAATGATTAAGCTGCGCGGTTTCGGCGGTGAGACTGAGTTCTGGGATTATAACCTTGAGAGCTTTACTTTAATGGCAGGACTCGCAGCAGTCACGTCCAAAATAAAAATATATGCCACGTCAGCAACGTTAGTGATGCCGCCCGCAATCGTAGCCAGAATGGCATCGACGCTTGATAGTATCTCGAACGGACGCTTTGGATTGAATGTCGTGACTGGCTGGCAAGAAGCAGAATACGGACAGATGGGCATGTGGCCAGGCGACGATTATTTTGGTAAGCGCTATGAGTATTTATCTGAATATGTCCAAATCCTAAGAGACCTTTGGGCGACAGGCCAATCTGATTTGAAGGGTGAGTTCTTTCAGATGAATGATTGTCAGGTGAAGCCTATTCCACAAGCGGATATGAAGATTATTTGTGCGGGTCAATCAGATACAGGTTTGGCGTTCTCTGCAAAATACGCTGACTATAACTTTGTCTTTGGTAAAGGGCTAAACACGCCAACTGCCTACGCTGGTATTAATGACCGCTTAAAAGTACATACAGATCAGACAGGCCGCAATGTTCCCACTTATGTCCTCTTTATGGTCATTGCAGATGAGACTGATGAAAAAGCGCAGGAAAAATGGCAATCATACAATGATGGTGCGGACTTTGAAGCCATTGATTGGTTGCAGTCGCAAGGTGGTAAGGACAAAACCTCAGGCAAAGATACCAATATTCGTCATATGGCCTCAAGCGTTTCACCAGTCAATATCAATATGGGTACGCTGGTCGGTTCCTTTGAAAATGTTGCCAGCATGTTAGACGAAATCGCTGAAGTACAAGGTACGGATGGCGTCTTATTGACCTTTGATGATTTCGTGCAAGGCGTAGAAGATTTTGGCAGCAAAATTCAACCTTTGATGAAAAGCCGTATCAATGTTGATACCCCAGTGGCCAGCCAAGCCATGAGCGAAGCCTAATAAAAGGAGCAGATATGAATTCGGTTAATACTATTTGTGCAGACTTTACCAAACAATCCTCTCCCGTTTTAGAGTCGTTGCCTGAACCTATCAAATTAGATCCATCGCAAACCGCATTGATCGTCGTGGATATGCAAAACGCGTATGCCAGTCAAGGTGGTTATCTGGATTTGGCTGGGTTTGATGTGACGTCAACCAAACCTGTTATTGATAAAATCAAGCAAGCCGTAGATATTGCACATCAATCTGGCATACAAGTCATCTATTTCAGAAATGGCTGGGACAACAAATATGTAGAGGCTGGTGGTAGCGGATCGCCTAATTATCACAAATCAAATGCCCTAAAAACCATGCGTAAAAACCCTGAACTTGAGGGAACTTTATTAGCAAAAGGGGGCTGGGATTATGAGTTGGTCGACGAGCTTACCCCTGCGCCGCAAGACATCGTTATAGACAAACCTCGATATAGCGGCTTTGCGAATACCAACTTCGATAGCGTATTGCGGTCACGAGGCATACGCAATCTACTGTTCACTGGTATCGCGACCAACGTCTGTGTTGAAACGACGCTTCGAGATGGGTTCTTCCTTGAGTATTTTGGAGTTTTGTTAGATGACGCGTGTTATCAAGCAGGACCAGTAGAAGCTCATGAGGCCACACTCTATAACGTAAAAACCTTTTTTGGTTGGGTGTCTGATGTTGCCAGCATGCAGCAGTGTTTTTTAGATACTTAATCTTTTCGATATCTGGCTTTTTAGGAGCCTAAACCAAGCGCTTCGTACTTAAATCAAATAGGAATGTAGATATGTCTAAACAAGTGATTATACCTGAAGGTACCAGCAAGCCATTGGCACCCTATGTCCCAGCAACTAAGGCCGATAACATCGTTTATGTATCAGGCACTTTGCCCTTTGATGAAAACAACAATGTCGTACATGTGGGTGATGCCGCCGCGCAAACTCGCCATGTATTAACAACGATTCAAAACGTTATTCAAACCGCTGGTGGCGATATGGATGATGTGACGTTTAATTCAATATTTGTCAAAGATTGGGCAGATTATGACGCGGTCAATCAAGTCTATGCAGAGTTTTTCCCCAATGAAAAACCAGCAAGATTTTGTATCCAATGTGGATTGGTAAAACCAGACGCTTTAGTTGAAATCGCGTCCATAGCACACGTTGGATAAGACAGCCTATTTAAAAACTGCAGTTAGTGAATTTAAAGTTACCTGACATTGAACCCCCTAGCATTGGACTGTAGTAAGGCGTTTTAGTTGACTACACATGTGGCGGAATATTGTTTAAAAGGAAATGACAGATGAATACAGTAATTAAAGAAAGCCAAGCAACGCAATCCTCATTAATGAAACATAAGTCTAAAGAATCATTCACTTCTACGGCAGGAAACTTGACCGACATACAGCAGTCTTTTAGAGATGCGATGAGTAAGTTAGCTGCTGCCGTGAACATTATTACCACTGAAGGTCCAGCAGGGCGGGCAGGGTTTACCGCCTCAGCGGTGTGCAGTGTCACTGACGAACCGCCAACCCTATTAGTGTGTTTAAACCGAAGCGCGTCTGTATACAAATTTTTCAAAGAAAATATGGTGCTATGCGTCAACACACTTGGTCTTGAACACCAAGATTTAAGCGGTGTGTTCGGCGGCAAAAAGGCATTAGAAGAAAGGTTTGAGCAAGGCAGCTGGTCTACGCTGTCAACAGGATCGCCTGTATTAGAGGATGCCAGTATCTCTTTTGATTGCAAGATTAAGCTTATTAGCTCGGTAGGAACTCACGATATTCTCATTTGTGAGGTATTGGATATCAAACACAAGCCTGATTGTGAAAGTCTCATCTATTTCAATCGAGGCTACCATCAATTGAGTAAGTGCACGAACTAAGTATCATCCCTCTACTTTTTAAGGATATTTAAAATGGATAAATGGTTTGTTAAATGGCGTCCCTACACTGGAAACCTAGAAACGACACCGGTAGGTATCAATGAGTATTTGCCGATGGGTAAGAGTGTGGTATTAGGCGCACAGCACTCATTCGCCATGTTCGGTGCGACAATCTTAGCTCCCTTGCTGATGGGCTTTGATCCTAGCTTAACGATGCTTATTACTGGTATAGGTACGATACTTTTCTTTCTTATCACGGGCGGTCACGTACCCAGTTATTTGGGCTCAAGCTTTGCATTTATCGGAGCGGTCGCAGCAGTAACAGGCTATAGCGGCACGGGTATCAATCCAAATATTGGTATTGCGCTGGGAGGTACCGTCGTCTGCGGGATTTTATACGCATTGATGGGTCTGCTAGTGATGAAAACAGGGACAGAGTGGATTGAGAATTTGATGCCACCTGTAGTTACTGGATCCATTGTGATGATTATCGGGTTGAACTTAGCGCCGGTCACCATACAAAGCGTCATCGGCAATAGCTTTGACTCGTGGATGGCATTAGTTACCGTATTATGTATTTGTTCAGTCGCCGTATTTACTAAAGGTATGGTCAGACGCTTGTTACTGTTAATAGGACTGGTCGCTGCATATTTGATTTATTTCCTATTAACGAATGTCTTAGGCATGGGCAAGCCTATTGATTTTAGCCCAATTGCAAATGCCGCGTGGTTCGGTATTCCAACCCTTTATTCTCCTGTCTTTGAGACCAGTGCCATATTAGTCATTGCCCCTGTTTTTATCATCTTGATCGCTGAGAACCTTGGACATTTTAAAGCAGTAGAAGCCATGACTGGCAAAAGCATCTCACCTTATATGGGTAGAGCATTCTTCGCTGACGGCCTTTGTACCACGCTTTCAGCCTCGGTAGGCGGTACTGGTATGACGACCTATGCAGAAAACATCGGCGTGATGGCCGCGACCAAAATTTACTCTACAGTCGTCTTTGTCATAGCAGGTGTCTTTGCAATCTTATTGGGCTTATCTCCTAAGTTTGGCACCTTGGTCAGCACCATCCCAGTACCTCTTTTGACCGGTGCCTCAATCGTTGTCTTCGGGTTAATCACGATCGCTGGTGCGCGTATCTGGATGAATGCAAAAATTGATTTCAGTAAGAATGGCAATATGTTAGTAGCCGCTGTTCCAGTAATCCTAGGTACTGGCAACTATTCACTAAACATTGCAGGCTTTGATTTAGGCGGTATTGGTACTGCTACTTTTTTAGCCATTCTTATGAACCTCGTTTTCAATTTTAAAAACAAACAAAAAGAGATGAGCGTGACCACTGAGAGAGAAATCGCTACATCAGAGCCGCTCTTAAAACTTAGTCCATAAATTTAAATCCCTACTTGATATTACCTTAAGGAACCGTGTCATGAATACAGAACCACGCAGCGTACAGCAATTAATCAATGGCGAATTTACCGAATCAAATACCACAGAGTGGATTGATATTACTAATCCAGCCACACAAGAAGTGATCGCCAAGGTACCACAATCAACACCTGAGGAAATCGAGCAAGCGATCAAAACGGCAACTGAGGCCTTTCAGAGTTGGCGTGTCACACCCATCAGCAAACGGGCCCGTGTTTTTCTAAAGTATCAACAACTGATACGTGAAAATATGGATGAGTTGGCAGCGCTACTGACTGAAGAACAAGGTAAGACACTGGCAGATGCTAGAGGTGATGTATTTAGAGGTCTTGAGGTCGTAGAGCACGCATCAGGTATCGGTAACTTGCAACAAGGTGGCTACATTGAAAACGTCGCCAGTAGTGTTGATATGTACACCGTTCAGCAGCCAATAGGTGTCTGTGCAGGTATTACTCCCTTTAACTTTCCTGCCATGATACCGCTATGGATGTTTCCAATGGCCATCGCCACAGGCAACACGTTCATCTTAAAGCCATCTGAACAAAATCCAATCGTTACCATGAGATTGGTCGAGTTGGCGCTTGAGGCAGGTATACCAAAAGGGGTGTTAAATGTGGTTCATGGTGGTAAAGATACAGTGGATGCGCTGTGCGATCACCCTGATATAAAAGCGATATCTTTTGTAGGTTCAACAGCAGTGGGTAAGCACGTATATGATCGAGCCGGTCAGGCTGGCAAACGTGTGCAATGTATGATGGGTGCAAAAAACCATGCCGTTATTATGCCTGACGCTAATAAAGAGCAGAGTTTAAACCAGTTAGCAGGCGCAGCATTTGGTGCAGCAGGGCAGCGATGCATGGCACTGTCTGTCGTGGTATTGGTTGGAGAGTCTAAACAGTGGGTCGATGAGATTGTAGAAAAATCAGCACAGCTGGTAGTGTCTGCTGGAAAGGATGATAAAGACTTAGGTCCGCTAATATCTAAGCAAGCCAAAGCCCGTGTCGAGCGCTTAATTCAAGCAGGGATAGACGAAGGGGCAACTATCAAACTAGATGGTCGTGGTTGTCAGGTAGAAGGTTATGAAGAAGGTAACTTTGTTGGACCAACTATTTTGGACAATGTAACCACTGATATGAGCTGCTATACCGAAGAGATTTTTGGCCCTGTATTATGCATTATGTATGCCGACACGCTTGAGGAAGCCATTAAGATTATCAATACCAATCCAAATGGTAATGGCACTGCAATTTTCACCCAGTCTGGCGCCCATGCACACAAGTTCCAACAAGATATCGATGTCGGACAAGTAGGTATCAACCTACCGATTCCAGTACCGCTACCGATGTTTTCGTTTACAGGGTCTAGAGCGAGTAAGCTCGGTGACTTAGGTCCTTATGGTAAGCAAGCGGTACAGTTTTATACGCAGACGAAAACGGTGATATCACGCTGGTTTGATGAGGATGCTAGTGAAGGCGTAAATACCACTATTTCTATGAAGTAGCTATGCAGCCGTATCAAAAGTAGGAGGTTATGTAGAGCATGTGATTAATTGACAATAGGCTCTACATAACAACATACAAAAGCAAATATAAGTACAAATGGTGGATTTTATGAATATCAATACAATACCAGAAATCATTGAAGATATTAAAGCTGGCAAGATGGTCATAATCATGGATGATGAGGATCGGGAAAATGAAGGTGACCTGATTATGGCAGCCACTTTAGCCAAGCCTGATGATATCAATTTTATGATTACACATGCCAAAGGCTTGGTTTGTTTGACCTTGACCTCCGAGCGTTGCAAAAAATTAAAACTACCTCTCATGTGCAAAGACAACCAAGCACCTTATAGTACAAATTTCACTGTTTCCATTGATGCGGCAAAAGGCGTAAGTACCGGAATATCAACGGCAGACAGAGCTCATACTATTAGAACTGCGGTGTCTCAAGACGTTACTTTTGATGATGTCGTAACCCCAGGTCATATTTTTCCATTAGTGGCTAAAGAAGGCGGTGTTTTAGAACGCGCCGGTCACACTGAGGCAGGTTGCGATTTAACGAGACTGGCTGGCTTGGAGCCTGCTGCGGTTATTGTAGAAATCATCAACCAAGATGGTGAAATGGCTCGGAGAAATGATCTGATGAAATTCTCCGATACTCACAACCTAAAGGTCGGCACCATAGACGCGTTAATTAAATATATTAAGTCTCAAGAAACTGTCGAAAATTTCGAAGAAACCGTAGCATATGACTATGATGAAAGCGATGAGCGTACTGTTGAATTGATTTAGTAGATTTAATTTAACTTGATTTTATAAGCTACTAGATATTTTTACCGCAATTTGAATTTTACTAAAATTGGATGAAACCCTATGTTAGTTGAAAAATATCCTTGTAAGAACGACACGTCAGAAACGGTCGTATTTAGTTCAGGTTTAGGCGGGCATGCTGATTTTTGGTCACCTCAAATTGAGAGTTTTACCGAGCATTACAATGTGATTTGCTATGAACAAGAGGGGGTATCACCTGATAGTGATCTCTTACCCGATGACTATTCTATGCAAGATTTAGCGGATCAATTAATTGAAATCTTAAAACAAGAAGGGCTTTCTAACTGTCATTTCGTCGGTCACGCACTTGGCGGATTTATCGGTATGGAAATCGCTTATAAAGCGCCAGAGTTGTTAAATAAACTGGTCATCTTAAATGGTTGGGAAAGCCTAGATCCTCACACTATTAAATGTTTTCGTATGCGAACCAGTTTACTACAAGATACAGGTGTAGAGGCATTTGTACGTGCTCAAGCGATATTTTTATACCCGCCTATATGGATCTCAGACAACATAGAGGCACTCACGCAAAAAGAAGATAAAGCTATTGCTAATTTTACTCCCATTGAAAACGTCTCAACGAGATTAAAAGCCTTGCAGTCTTATCAGCCCCTGATAAACGCTAAGCATATCAAAAATAAAACGTTAGTTTTAAGCAATCTTGATGATGTGTTGGTGCCCTGGCAACGCGGTCTGGCTTTGGCCAATAATATGCAAAATGCACAGTTTGAGTTAATGGTGACGGGTGGCCATGCCAGCACAATCACAGAGACCTGCCCAACCAATAGCAAAATTCTTCAATTCTTATCCAAAATTTAATATCAATAAGGAAATGTTATGACTAACTCCCTATCGTTATCTTCAGCAGATCTCGATCAGCTGTTTGGTAAAGCCAGATCCTTTAATGCTTGGCAAAAAAAAGACGTACCAGATGCACTACTTGAAGAGATCTATCACCTGGTCAAAATGGCGCCTACCTCGGCTAACTGTTCACCTGCACGGTTTGTATTTCTGAAGTCTGATGATGCTAAAGCGCGCTTAGAACCAGCACTATCTTCAGGTAATATCGAAAAAACAATGACAGCACCTATCACCGTTATTGTCGCTTATGATAATGAGTTTTATGAAGAGCTTCCTAAATTATTTCCACATACGGATGCCCGATCATGGTTTAACTCTAGTCCTGAACTGATAAAAGAAACGGCGTTTAGAAACAGTTCTATGCAAGCGGCTTATCTAATCTTGGCTTGTAGAGCCTTGGGTTTAGACACCGGCCCTATGTCTGGATTTAATAATGAACTGGTAGATAAAATTTTTCTTAAAGACAGTAATTGGACTTCAAACCTGCTCATCAATATAGGTTATGGTCAAGAGGACCAGTTATACAGCCGTCTGCCAAGATTAGACTTTGATGAGGCTTGTCAGATCTTATAAGGACAAGTATTCATCTACTGTGTCATTTTATTTTAGGAGTAATGGACTGAATTAAGGCTATGTGGAGGGGTGGTTGTTTTTGGCTCCTTCACTTAATAACCAAGTAAATGATAAGAATTATTGACCCCTGCCGTCAAATAATTGCGCCTCAACATTCAGATCGAACCCTAGTGTTAGTAGCTTTCCTAATAAACGGCCTTGTAATATCCGCACACGACTGACGAGTGGCAATAGCTTCTTGTCCGACCATTGCCATTCAGTCCAATTTGAGTGCTCATGAATATAAGTAGTATGCTTCATACGTTCCCCAGAGATATGCAGAGATTAGAACAGTAACCTCCTTATGTTATGCAGAGAATAAGCAGTAGGAACAATACGTAGAAATTCAAAAACGACAATAGCTGACGTAATAAGAATAGATTCTCAACGAACAAACATAGTTTTTTTGTTCTGAGAAGGGCTTGAGTAGAGGTAAAAACACTATAAAAATACAGTGCCCAAATACGAGTTAAATTTTATTGCATTATAATTTACATTGTGATTATTCAATTGAATAATATTTACAGGCTAACAATATCAACGTGTGTAAGATATTGTCAGGATATGCACTTTGGTCGACCTACCTTGACATGGTAGAGGTTAATAGACTACTTAAAACAGACTGGTATAATGGAACCACTTATACCAGTCTGCTGAACTAACTCTTAATGTATCCAGAGTCATCGTACCTTGCATCATACTCTTTTTATTACATCGTCTACTTTTTACATGCGTTTTAGTATTTTGTAGTAGTCATTACCCTGTTTAAGTGTTTGCGCTGACATACTATAAAAGTGCTAA
>AYSL01000001.1_pt1 | contig 22380 bp, 17 predicted proteins | sample 596161 | NCBI WGS metagenome assembly AYSL01 (sample SAMN02402864, study PRJNA223357) | marine sediment metagenome | biome: ENVO:00000447; isolation source: marine sediment samples in the proximity of a phosphate-oil terminal | place: Indian Ocean: Red Sea, Aqaba Gulf | collected 2011-05-20 | depth... | reverse complement strand
TCTTATAATATCCTACTTTTCCCACCTTGTCCCAAACGCTCCCATATACCTTTGCAGCCCTTTATAAATAACGCTTCTAGCGTTTTTTTTATGCCTACTACTTTCCCAATCTATCCGAACATAACCCACCTATCCCGCGGCTTGTGTTGGTCTATTCGTTGGTCTATTATTTCATTAGACCTCAAAAAGACCAACATTTAGGCTTTATGATTCAGCATTAGACCAACGTACTTGTTGTATTTCTTGATTCATATAGCTTTAAGCCATAGGGAATAGACCAACATGCTAAGCGATAGTAAGATCCGCAAGCTTAAACCTAGTGAGAAATGCACACCTTCACGTCCTGACAAATACAGTGATCAGCAAGGCTTACAGCTATTAGTACGCAATACTGGCACAAAGACATGGATAAGCGCCTATCGCTTTGATAGTAAGCAGACACGCCTCACACTCGGTACTTACCCCATCATGTCGCTTGCTGAAGCTAGACAAGCCAATACTGACATTAAAGCGCTGCTCGCTGATGGTATCGACCCAAAAAATAAAAAGCGTCAAGACAAGCTTGCTAACATCCACGCGCAAAAGTTCAATAACTACGCCTTAGACTGGCTCGCTGAGCGCAAGCGCAACGTTAAGCCGCGTACCTATCAGCAAGACTATAACCGGATGCATAAAGACGTATTGCCTCATTTTGAAGGCATTGCACTAAAAGATGTAAGCTTTGAGGATTGTCGATCGATGGCAGATGAGATCGAAACGCGTGTGAACACAAAAGGTGAGCCGCCACGTGAGGTGACTAGACGCACTATTGATCTGGTTGCTAATGTTTTAAGACGTGCCAAACGCGAACGCATCATCGACCAAAACCCAATCGATGATCTAAAAGCACTCTATCCTAAAGCCAAAAGTCAGCACATGAAGCATGTAGATATCAATGAGCTGCCTGCCCTACTCCAAGCTATCGAAGGCTATCATGGTCACGACCAAACCCGATTAGGTATGAAATTCTTAGCATATTCATTCTGTCGTACCATCGAGCTGCGTATGATGAAGTGGAGTCATATCGATTTTGCCAATCGCTTATGGCGTGTTGATATTGATAACCTTAAAATTGCGCGTAAGCATGTCGTACCGCTATCAGATCAAATGCTGGCAGTATTAGAAGAGATGAAAGCAATCACAGGGAAATATGAATATGTGTTTTACCACACGGGTATGCATCAGCCGTATAGTGAAGAGTTTATCAATAATGCGCTCGATATCTTGGGTTACGCAGGCAAACAGACAGGTCACGGCTTTCGTCACATCGCCTCTACCAACCTAAACGAGCTTGGCTATATGGGCGATGCGATCGAAAAGCAGATGGCGCATGATAAAAAAAGCAGCATTCGCGCGGTTTATAACCACGCGCAGCACTTAGAAGAACGGCGTAAGATCATGCAGGTCTGGGCGGACTTTTTAGATCTGCTCCGAGACAAAGGTAAGGTAGTAGACTTTCAAACAGCAAGGCAGCAAATTGAGAGGTCGTTAGGTAGTTATCAAGCTGATGGCCTTGAAGCAATTGATAAACAACACCTTATTCAAGCGCTTATTAATAAGGGTATGACGAAAGTAGAGTTGCAGGAGCTATTAGAATAATTTGATAATTTTTTTATAAAGTTAGCCATTCAAAACATTAGATCAAACACTTAATAATTACATCAAATCGAGTGGCTTTCCCTACTAAACCACCTAGTTTTTGTTGAAAACTTTTTTATATTCATTTTCAATGATTTGACTTATAACCTTGTTGGCAGTCGTTCCTTTAGCTTTCATGATAGAGTCCAATTGATCTTGATTTTTCTTATATATCTTGACTTCACTTAAATCTTCATTTTTGTTGCTCGTTGAGAATTTAGCCCATGCGTCTTTCATGTTCTCTATAATTTTGGCTCTATATGATATTTCAGATATTGACTCAAGATCAACTGTAGGGTCGCTCATATCTATATTTTTAGTAAGAGTCTCATATGTGTATTTTGCATTTGATAGGACATCAAGACTCGCTAAGATTAAATTATACTTGTCCTCTATAGAGGAGGGTATGAAGATATCCTGAAGTATAAGGTGATCTCTCTTGTCTGAGCTTAGATAATTATAAGCCCATTCAATTTGATCACTATCATCACCCTTGAGCCACTTAATTTCTCTATCAGTACGATTTCTAAAATATACAGATTTAATAGTTTCTATACGCCATATTAACGGAAGATTGTTTTCGACTACATAATTTGCATAATACGGAAGGGTGAGTGGAGTGTAGTTGAAATGCATAATCTCATATTTTAAATAATTCGAAATATGAGAAATTAACTCAGTACCTCCAACCATAGTTTTATTGTAAAAAAACCCTTGAACTAAATAAGCGATGTGCAGGGCGCTACGAAGATCACCTTTTATCCAGTTCAATGAGCTATCTGGCAGCTGGTTGTTAATTTTAAATCGCATTAGCTCGTGAAAGTATGGAATTGGATATGGCTGAGACTTGAATATGCTGATCAAAGTGGATTTGAACGCTCCCTTATCAAATTCGATATTAGCTGATAAATTTCCCAAATATACATTGTGCGCAAATACCAAGCTCTTGCAATCCTCCTCATTAAAACTTCCAATCGTTTTATAAAAATCCTCATGGTTTTTCCAGTTTTGCTTTGCATGGTAAAAATACAAGTCAGTACTAAATTTATATTGCTGAGCCTGATGATATGCATTAGCTTGATTTAGCACTTCTTGATTTAAACTAGTAGATGGCTGATTATCGCCTTCTACTACAGCCCCATTATTATCAGATGTAGCTGTTAAAGCCATAGAAGCACATCCACTTTTTTCAACCGGGATTTCGTAATTGTCGTTCAATCGATCATAATTATGAGCCGAGTTTCCATCATTATAATTCGAATTATTAGCGTATATCATAGCCAGATTTCCTTCAAAAAAACTCTTAAAAAGTGGGTTAATAGTCTATTTAGTAGGAAAAAGTATGTATTTACTACATAAGAACTCCCTAATATAGAGGCGTGAGCAGTCTTACACCGTTTTTTAGCTTAAAATAGACTGAATTTATTCTTTCATCTTTCTGCTTTGACTATACCTTGTATATAAGTTTCGTTCTAGCAATAAGTGTGAGTGATTTCGGCCTAATATAAATGCTTCGTTTAGGTACTATCTGCGTGCCCTTGAATGGATGATTTCATCACTAAGCGGGATGGGCTCCACTAAGCAAGAACAATATATGATACGTTTTGACAACCCCAGTCAGCTAACTCCATCCTAATCGGAACTCTAACGCAGACAGCAATACTGCATCTGCTCCGATAAAAAAACATCAAGCACACAAGCAAAAAGCTGCTCTTTGGCAGCTCATCCTTAGTGGGTTATTTATATTATTAATAATGCCATTATCATTTATTCTAGTGCTGAGAGCGCAACTCTCAGCAGTTAATATTATAAAAATACAGACTGACCTTACCCTATGAAACCAACTTCATAGGAGCACTACCATGCCGTATTCACATCTTAATCAACCTCTAGTTGTCGCTAATGTTCACAGTCTGGTTACGGACATACTGGCGAACACCATCAGCTTTAATGAGACTATGGATAAACTGAACGGGTTGTATTACCCGTTCATGAATCATCTCAATACTGAGTTATTTTATACACAGCCAGTCTTAGCATTTTTTAGTAGCACTCAAGCGATCGTTGGTGATACCTATCCAGAAAATGTGATTTGGGATCATGATAAAACAAAGCGTTTTATCAACATACTGTCATGCTATAAAAATGATATTGAGAATGAACGTCAGGCGTTCATTTATCAAGAATCGTACAATAAAAGGGAATTAAAGAACTATGTACACAGCCTGATTAATCATTACTCACGACTGCTCTTTATCCGTATCGACCTAAAATACGTAAAAGAAACCAGCCACCATGTATCTATTGAAGATTTTGACTGTCACATGAGAAAATTTAGAGATCTTATCGGTAATAAGAAAACATGCTTTGAGCATCTGCAAGGCTATGCATGGGCTCTTGAACAAGGTGGTATTGAGGGCGGACTGCACTGTCATTTACTCCTAATATACGATGGCTCAGAAAGACAAAATGACTGGTATCTAGCAAAAGAGGTAGGTGAAAAATGGAAAATGATGACAGGTGGTTTAGGTGAGTACTATAACTATCACGATACAGAGACTAAGCAGAAGTATGAGAAAAATGGCAAATTGGGTATTGGCATGATCTATCGTGATAATGCTAAGAAAGTTGAAAACGCGGTAACGTCAGCTTTATACCTAACCAAACCAAGCAAGCATGAGCAGCAGCTTAAATTGTGGGTGCCAAACATGCGCACCTTTGGTCACGGTATTTATAGAACCCCAAAACGTAGAGGCATAATCTCATAGCAAAATAATTTCAGATATATAGTATTTCCATGAGATGAGCATCGATGTCATCGTTGCCTTATCAATCTAACCCTAAACGCATCATCAAGGCCTGCTTTATAGCAGGCCTTTTTATGCCTCATTATCAAGGAGATCCTATGAAACCCATCTGTCCCAATTGTCACTCTTCTCATGTCATCGAAAATATAGATACCAGTATGCAAAGCATTTCAGAGCATGTGCTCTCACCAAAGCTGTTAGTCAGTCTTAGCGTGAGCGTCTGCAAGTACTATAAGATCAATCCTGTGATTGGCATGGTCGCAGGCAGCGCCCTTGCCACCGTCATTAATCTGGCACAACAAAGACTAATGCAGCCTCCACTCATTAGAGCGGCTATCCTGCCTCGCTATTTATGCCGTACCTGTCAGCATACCTTTAGCGTCTGACATGCTCATTTATTGAAACCTTCAATGACTCATGTAGCAAAGCATGAAATCAGTCAAACCACTTATTTTATTCAACAATAAAAGGAAATATTCTTATGGCACATTTACTCGAATCTATGGCGTACGTCGGTGACACCCCCTGGCATGGACTAGGGCAAGAGTTATCCCCCAAGCAGCCTATTGAAGTCTGGGCCCGTGAGGCAGGTATGGATTGGCGTATTGAGTCCTCAGACGTCAGCTACATGGCAACCAATGATAAAGGCCAAAACCTGATCATGCCTTTTGATAGCAATAAGGTGCTGTATCGCAGTGATAACTTGGAGCCGTTGTCAGTGGTCAGTCAACGCTACCAAGAAGTACAACCGAGTGAGATTCTAGAGTTTTATCGGGATCTCACCGAACAAGCTGACTTTGAGCTAGAAACAGCAGGAGTGCTTAAAGGCGGTCGTAAGTTCTGGGCACTCGCTCGTACTGGTCAATCAGCAACACTACGAGGTGGTGATGTCAGTCATGGCTATCTACTTCTAGCAACCGCTTGTGATGGGACGCTTGCGACCACAGCGCAGTTCACCAATATTCGCGTGGTGTGTAATAACACTTTAGCGATCAGCTTGGCTGATGGCAGCGGCGGCGTTGTAAAAGTACCGCATAGCACTAACTTTGATGCTGATAAGGTCAAACGGCAACTAGGCGTATCTGTCAGTCAGTGGGATGCGTTTAATTATGAGATGAAGCAGCTAACCAACAGACGAGTGACCCAAGCAGAAGCGGCCAATTATTTAAACCGGGTGTTTAACGATGTCAAAGACGATGGCCTTATTCTGTTTAATACCGCTAAGAAGGAGAAAGAAGCGGTTCCGAATGCTCGCGCTATGAATCAAGTGATGACTATGTTCAATGGACAAGGTCGCGGTGCAGATTTAGACTCTGCCAAAGATACTGCTTATGGCCTGCTGTCTGCGATGACAGAGTTTGTCGATCATGAACGCCGTGCTATGTCGAGGGATCATCGCTTAGACTCAGCTTGGTTCGGTGCAGGGGCTAAACTTAAAGATAAAAGCTTAGATGAAGCGCTGCGCTTAATTGCTTAATCTCTTAATGACTTTGTTTACTCAATGAATCAACCACGCCTTTGAGCGTGGTTTTTTTATGCCGCTAATCAAACAAAGTACCGTATTACTTATGAATAATAAATCTAACGAAGGAGTTCATCATGAACATGATCGCATTAAACAATACAACAATCATTCAGCCAAGAGCTAAGCGTGTAACCGTTAAGAGTAAGGCTTCAATCAAAGCTCGGCACAATAGCGAAGAGTTGCCAACGCCTAAAGTAGATAATAAAGCGGTTAAGCCATCTGCTAATCAATCAAGCACGGCTAAGCGTTTGGTCAACACCAAAAACTTAAGTCGTGAAGAGTGGCTAGCTGTTCGCAAGCAAGGTATCGGCAGTAGTGACGCTGCTGCCGCTTGTGGTATCCATCCGTATCTATCGATGCTTGAGCTATGGATGATTAAGACAGGACGCATGGAATCAAGCATCGATGAAAGCTTAGAGGGCTACTCACCTCTTTACTGGGGTAACACGCTAGAGCCAATGGTGGCTAAATACTATCAAGAACATACAGGCAATAAGGTAAGGCGTGTGAACGCTATCTTGCAACATCCTGAGCAGCCATTCATGCTAGCAAATTTAGACTATGCCATTACTGGTAGTGAGGAGGTACAAATCTTAGAGTGCAAAACCGCTGGTGAACATGGTGCCAAACTTTGGAAGGATGGTGTTCCGCTCTATGTCACCTGCCAAGTTCAGCATCAGCTGGCGGTGACGGGTAAGCAGGCAGCGCACATCTGCGTGCTGCTTTGTGGTCACGAGGCTAAGATTTATAAGGTTGAGCGCGATGAAAAGTTGATCGCAAGCATCATCGAGCATGAGCGTTTGTTCTGGCAATACGTGCAGACCGACACCCCGCCAACCCCTGATCATTCAGAATCTGCAGCTCGAGCATTAAAGCAGCTTTATCCAGCGCCTCAGCCGTCAAGCAAGGTCGACCTGCGAGATGACGACGGAGCCAACAAACTATTTGAGCAGTTACTGAGCTACCGTGACTATATGCAAGAGTTAGAGCAGCGTCATAATCAAGTTAAGCATCAGCTGCAAACACTGATTGCCGATAATGAAGTCGCTGTGTTTGAAAAAGGGGCTATTTCATGGAAACGCTCGAAAGACAGTGTCGGTCTTGATAGCAAAGCGGTTATCAAAGCGCATCCTGAGCTACTAGCGAAGTTTAGTAAAACTAAGCAAGGTAGTCGCCGCTTTGTCATCTTAAACGATTAAGCTATCTATCTCTTAACTATCAATATATTCATCAAACAATCAAAGCCAATCAATCGAAGTAAACACATAACCGCCCAGCCATCAAAGCTGGGCTTTTTTATGGGCAAACACAATTTATTAAACCTATAAGGAATATCACCATGATTAAAGGTCTCACCATAACCCCGCCCGTACTTGGCCGTATCAGCATTGGACGTGTCATTCAAAAAGACGGCAAACGTCTTCCTGCTAAAGACGATCAATTCACCATCACCAGCCAAGTTCAAAATAAAGACGGCTGGATCAATCATCCACTAGACGAAAAGCTACGTGCAAATAATGACGGTAAGCTCAGACATATTCCCGTACGTATGTTGTTTAACGATCCGACACTAAACCTACGAGCTGAGTACACGCTATTTGATCGGCAAACGGGCAGACCGCTATGCGTAGGTGACGGTGAGAGCTGTCAGCGGCGCACAAGCAAGGGTGTAGAGCAACTGCCTTGTCCATCCCCTGATCGCTGTCCACTCGCGCAAGGTGGCGCGTGTAAGCCATATGGTCGCTTGTACGTTAATCTCAGTGAAGACGATGAGCTTGGTACGTTTATCTTTCGCACCACAGGCTTTAATAGCATTAGAACGCTTGCAGCACGGCTGAGCTATTTTGCAGCAGTATCAGGCAATAAGCTGTCCTGTTTGCCACTGCAACTAACCCTACGAGGTAAAAGCACGACGCAAAGCTATCGAACGCCGATTTACTTTGTGGATTTAACCTTGCGTGATGGTGTGACACTTAAAGATGCAGTACAACATGCCAGAGCGATTGATAATGAACTGAGTGAACACGGCTTTGATCAAGCGGCATTAGAGGAAGCCGCGAAGCTTGGCTATGTGAATTCGTGCTTTGAGATTGATAGCGATAGTCTACTTGATGTGGTCGAAGAATTTTATCCAGTAGAGACTGATGATGTCAGTAGTGTTCAGCAAGGGAATTATCAAAACAGGTTAGCGACTCATAACGTGACTAGCATTGAGCAAGGATTACGGCAAAGTGTTACAGCGGTGAGCTAACGCATTCAAAGCAGATAGGTGACATAAAAAGGAGCGGATTCATTCTGCTCCTTTTTTATTACTTCAACCCAAGACTAGAGAACGGACTGTATAGGATGCCGTAAAAAAATATGGGACTCCCTCACTGTATGAGAGATGACGCTCTCATTAACTAATAAGGAGATATTCATGGAAATTTTAAACACAGGCACTCAACAAAACGTATCAACACGAAGCATGCCGCAAATACCTCGCATGCTACCGCTAAAGCAAGTCGTACATTATACAGGGCTTAGCAGCACTACGATTTACGACATGCTCGATAAAAGATCAGACCGTCACGATCCCACCTTCCCCGTTCAGGTTAAGCTAACCAAGGGACGTGTGGCATGGGTCGAAAGCGAAGTTGCTAAGTGGATTGAAAGTAAGATAGCGACTCGAGTTCATTGATACGCTATAAAAAAATAAGCTGCGTTACGCAGCTTATTTTTTTCTTTAATAGCATCAGAGCAACTTATCGATTTATATCAATGAAAGCTCCAACAGGCACGTCACCTTCAAAGTCATCGTGCGCTAAACCCTGCTTTGCCATTTGTTCAGTAATATCATCTTCAAGCTGTTGCTCTTCTGGTGTAAGCTCTTCATCTTCAAGCTGTTGGTCTTGTAATGTAAGCTTATCAAAGTCAACAATATTTTCTATATGATCATCACCGTATGGACTATCCATCGTACCTTCCTTATACTAAATGTTAGAGTGATTAGTATTAGGCGACTAAATAACTATTTCAAGTCTTTTTTTGTACTAATTTCATGCTTAATAAACTAGGTATTCTTAACTAAGAGACAAAACCACTTTTTCTCTCTGCAACAATTTTTACTAGCTGATCAAAACTCATTACTTCTATATAGACAATATAGAAAGGCACATCATGAATAGATTTATTTACAAATAAATCGATCACTGGCAAAACGTCAGACTCAGACAGCTACTAGGCTCTTTTTAAAACACTTTAAATAGCTAAACCTAGCTAGGCTTAGCTGTTTTTAGCTATCCTTAGCTATTTGGAAGAGACCAAGACCAACCCTCCGAAACGACTAAACCATCTCGGCGCATTTTCTGCAATAGATTACGCACCTTGTTCTTACGCTGTTTATCATCCAGTACTTGCGGTAATTTATTAGCCAGCATTTTATCAAAATCAGCTAGTCTACCTCGTTCAAACGTCTTGAGGTATTCTACGATCAAACTTTGATAATGCATATCATCTAAGCCACGCATTTGCATATACTCCGCCTGCTGCTCAGTATGCTTAGCAACATCAGCGGCGATGATATAGCTATTTTTACGTCCTTCTATCAATGACTTTTTGCGTAACGCGTCGGCTTCTTCTTCAGTAACGCTTTGCCCTTTCTGGACTTTATCAAGCGCTATAATGTCATGCAGTGTGAGATTATCGACGGTTGCTAACTGCTTGGCGTACTCTTGATCAAGTACTTTACCTGTAAACTTCACGCCTACTCTTTCACGGGTTAAGTCATAATCTGGCAATGGGAAAAAGCGCTTAGACTGAATCTGATACATTTTTTTGATGCCGCTACCGATGGTGTCCATCATATTTAGATTGACCATGGCATTGACCAAGAACGGATTGCGGTAACTCGCTTCAGGCGCATCTTGTAGCAAGACATTTTCAATGGTCTTAGGAATAAACGCACCGCTGTTTTGAAACAATAGCGTTGAGTCTTCTTTTTCAACTACTATGATACGTCCACCTAGTCGGTAGTCTTGATGACCAATGGCATTGCTTAACGCTTCACGAATGATATAAGGATCGTATTGCTGCACCTCTTCAGGAAACAGCGTACCTGACGCCATGTAGCGATAGTTTAGGTTACGGATTTTGTTATACACCTCATCTAAGACTAACAAAAACGGCGGTTCAAAATGCTCATAGTCTTTTTCAATGCCATCAACGCCCTTTAAAATCCATGTGATATGCGCTTGCGCTGGACTCAAAAAACTCGTGGATTCATAACGACCTAATAAGATAATCGCCGTGTTGGTGATTTGACCATGAATGGTAATTTTGGCTTTATTTAAAAAAGTGATGTCATCCCATTCTTTAACATCTTCAGCCAACCGCTTGTTTTTATCCGCAAAGACTTGTCTAGCAACAGCGATAGCTTTAGGATCAAGATCTTCAAGCGTTGCCTCGTGGCAAATCTCGGCACTCCAGTCATCGGCTTGGTTTTGCCAGAGCTTACGGCTTTGATCGGGATAATGCTTGAGCAGTTTTGTGACGCTACCAATACGAATATAAGGCTCATGCAAAAAGCTAATGGGCGTATCGGTAGCTGCTGGAATCTCAAACAGCACCACTGCTTTACCATCGATCTGTAGTTCATGAATGGTAAAATGAATCTTAGGACTTAGACGGCTGACCAGCCAATGCTCTAAGTCCTCGTTACCTTTGGCTTTTTTTGTCTTTGGGCTAAAGCTTGTGCCTACGATTTCATGCGTGCCGTCCTCTACCCCAAACACTAAATAGCCGAATTTCTTGCCAGCCAAGCACGCGCCATTGGCTAGCGCAGAGATACGCTTACCGATCTCTTCAGGGCTATGAAAGTTATGCTTAAACTCAAGCCATTCTTGTTCGGTTGGTTGCTGAGTTAGGCTTAGGGCAAGGCTTTGGTAGTGGTTGGGCATAATGAGAGCGCTAGAAATGATTGAGTATGAATGATTCTGTTTTATTTATTATACGCTGTCAATTATGCAAAAGCAGTGTATCATTGGCAAAACTATAGTTTACAAAGAATGCGCGCGACACTATGTGACGCATGCTGTATCAATTTGATTGTGAAAAACATCATTTGCTTTAAAATTAGAGGACGAAATGGCTAACAAATCAAGACCCTTAACCTTTTACTACAAAACCATCAAGTTAGACGACGATATTACTTTTCAACAAATACTCGAAAGTTTGAATAATTTAAGTCCAGATCAGAGAAAACTTGTGGAAGGTAAGAAGACTTATCTTCTTAATAATGTGATGGACTATGAAGGCATGTATTACGGAGAGATTGTCTGTTTCGAGACAGATAAGGTTCAAAGTATTATTCATGATGCTGTCAAAGAAAATAATCTTTTAGAAAGTGCGATAACGACTAAAGACGTTGCTGCCAATGAAGCAGAACTTAAAAATAGCACCAGTGAGTTCGTCAATTCACGTATCATATTTGGTTTATCAGATAATCATTTAGCGATCAACCCTTCAATGCTTGGTATTAATAGGTTTGTCACTTACTTTAACTTTTTACTTAATACTTATTATTGGAAAGACCCCAAAAGTGCTAAAGTACTGTTAATTAAGGATGTTTTTCAAAAACCGCTTAAAGAAAAGCTCAAAGAAACACATGTTCGTAATGTCAAGATTGGACAGGGCGTACTCACTAAACATTCTGATAAAGCTACTGAAAAGCCTTTTAAACTAAAAGACAAATCGTTATTAGGTAAAATTACCGACGCTGTAGGAAAGAGCTTAGGTTTTAACTCTGCAATGGATGATTCTAACTTACGAGTAAACGTAACCATTGACTACTGCCGAAATACCTCTACTGAAGGTCAGAAAGTATTAGATGACTTAACAGTAGCGCTAGCAACACTTGACGACAGTTATATAGAAATTGATTTTGCTGACGGTTCAGACTATAAACAAGGTAATTTGAGAGTAAAGGGAGTAATCAAACAACAGATACTTGACAACAATAGCTTCGATAGAAATAGATTAGTTGAAGAAATCCATAGTTTTCTATATCAGAGTATAGAGTAACAAGACGAGGTTGCCATGAAAATTATATTTATTGGCTTGATGATGAGATGTCCTCTTATTCTGAATATCACTCTCATGGCTCTGATTTCTACTATACTTTTTATTTTTTTAAAGACGATTCTAATTATATACTGATTAATTTCAGATGGTTCTTTACAGTAGCTGGTATTACAGCTGCTTTACTTGCGCAAATATACTTTAAGCTACAGGACACTAAATATATATCGAATGCTAGTGTTAGTGAGTTAAATCGTATTACTGATTTAGTTAAGGAATATTCCAGACCTGTGATGAAGCTAATCTTTTTTCATCTCTTTTTTGGGGTTGCTAGCAATATTGCTTTTTCTTTAAAGCTAATACCAACTGCTGATGCAATTGCTACATCAATTGCTCTTTCCTGTATACCGTTATGGGGAGTCAGTCTGTTTTTTGGATATGTAATATATGATGAAATTACAAGTTTTAGCTCTGATTTGACCAAAAGAAATCTTGAAAGAACTAGACGACAAGAAGCGCTCGAAGCTATGAAAAAGTGATAGTTAAAGACACCAATACCAAACTCTCCTACTCTAGCTTACCCTCACCCAAAACAAACGCTCTCAACGCCGCATCGACCTTCATATTGACCTTAAACATAGGGATACTGCTGCCTTCAAGTGTTTCAAAATACGCTTTGGCTTTTTCTTTATCCACAGTATTTTTTAGCTCATCAAAGCGTCCAAACTCGTTAATATTGGCCTCAGTCACAGCGCTGTCTAAAAGCGCTCGAAGCTGAGCCTCATCCAGCCCTAAGCTATCTGAAAACTGCTGAATAGTATCGTTCTGATCTTTTACTTGATAGTCAACGATATAGTCTTTAAAGGTACTATTTACTTCGACTTTGATCTTACCTCGCTGTACATCATTCAAGAATATATTAGCGTATTTTTGCTCATCAACACTTAGCGTCGGAAAGGCTTTGTGTAGCTCATTTAGCGCTTGCTCGGCATCGCCGAGTTCAAGTGATTCGATATATTTATTAAAGCGCTCGTTTAGATACGCCGTATCTATTCTGTCGGTATTGATCTGGGTCAAGTGCCCTGAGATATCAAAAGGCACATCACCTGAGCCGCCCGATGAGCCACCTTGAAACAGCTCTTTATAGCGTATAGCGAGTACTAAATAAATTTGTTCATCAAAGTTTAAGGTGACACTAGTATCTTCAAAATCATAGCTTAGCTTATCCCAAGTAAAACCTTGAATCTCTGCCGCCTCCAAGTGGTCGTTAAGCTGTTTAAATAGCTTGGCAAATTTAGCTTGGCTTGCCTCAGTACTAGGCAGGGCTTCAAAGTTTGCTATCCCATCTGCACTAAATACCGCTTGAATCTCAGCAAAAACAGCATTCATCTTAGCCAAATTATTCTCAAGCTTATCGACAAACAGACCGATGGGCTTATCACCAGAATACAGCTTGATCGCGGCCGCGATATTACGCTCCATGGTATAAGGCTTGCGATAGTAGCGAATCGTACCAAATGGTTTTTCATGACCAAATAAGCGATTGGTACGCGAGAACGCTTGAATGATATTTTCATAACGTATGAGCTTATCAATATATAAGGTATTGACCCATTTAGAATCAAATCCTGTCAGCATCTGCTCAACGACAATCAATATATCCAGCTGCTGATCTGGGGTGCGCTCAATAAACTGATACGGTTCTTTATGGGCTAAGCGATTGGCAAGATCTTTTTTAAACTTGCTATGGCTGGCTATTTTAAAGTCTTTGTCATATTGGCTGTTGTAGTCGATGATGATCTCAGCCATGCCGCGCTCTTTAAAAACGGATGTCTTCTCATTGCCTTCATTGGCATCAAATAAAGCGCTGATTTTTAGATTAAGACCTTGCGCCCTGATTTGTGCTTTTAATAAGCGGTAATAAGTGATCGCTTCCGTGATACTACTGGTGGCAAATATGGCATGAAATTTACCGCCTCGGCTCAGCGTTGGAAAGTTATCTAAGATGTCTTCGACCACCATAGTTTGGTGCGCGTCTGTCAAATACTGCTCTTTAGGCAGATAGTCCTCAATTCCTTTTATATAGGTGCCATCAGCTTGCTTATGCCCTGCCATGGCAACATCATTGATAAACTCATAATACTTCTTTTTTTTAGCGTCATCTGCTAAGGCTTCTGATTCGGAATCGGCTTTGGCTTGCTGTAATGCTACCACGCGGCGCACGTCTTTATCCTTAAAGGTCGCTACGCGGTACAGATCAAAGCCTAAGACGTTTTTGTCACGGATACCATCAGCGATGCTGTATCGATGCAGCTCATCACCAAAGATATCAGCAGTGGTATTCATTTTGCGCTGGTTTTCATCGTGAATGGGCGTGCCGGTAAAGCCAAAGAATATCGCATTTGGGAAGGTTTGCTTAATCGTTTTTAGCATATCACCAAAGGTTGAACGATGCGCTTCATCGACAATAAATACCAAGCGCTTACCCTGCATCATGCTCAAATCATGCGCATTCATGCCGCTGGTATCGGCTTCGATATTACTCATTTTTTGAATGGAGGTGACGATCAAGGTATCCTTTGGATCACTGCTTTTTATTTTAGTGATTAAGGCGTAAGTATCCTCTGTGTCTTGCACACCTTCCTTATCATCAGCAAAATTTTGATATTGGGCGAATGATTGCGTGCCAAGCTCGATGCGATCCATCAAAAAGATCACTTTATCCGCATCTTGTGAGCTGGCAATAAGCTGGGCTGACTTAAAGCTGGTCATGGTCTTGCCTGAGCCTGTGGTATGCCAAATATAACCGCCAAGCTGAGTATTGTTTTGCCATTTGGTGGTAGAGACCTTATCAGAGATGGCATTGGCGGCATAATACTGGTAGCTACGCATCACCTTTAGTACACCATCTGCCTTGTCCGCTACGGTATAAAAGCCGATCATCTTATGCGCCATAGGAATAGACAGCAAGGAGCCTGCGATATCCTTGTAGCTGTCATATGGCTCATTATAAAAGTCCGCCCAGCTGAAATAATAATCATCATTAAAGTTGCCATCGGGATTGGCAAAGTATACTGACTGTTCGGGGTTCATCGCGACAAATATCTGTACGAGGGCAAACAGTCCGGTAAAGATACCCGCATCACTATATTTTTCGATTTGAATACACGCTTGGCTAACAGGTACGCCGCTACGCTTTAGCTCAATATGAAAGACGGGCATACCGTTGATGAGTAGCATCAAGTCGCCACGGCGATCACGCAATACGGGCGACTTAGTCGGGAATTGCGGTTGCTTGACGATCTGGTAGCGGCTCTGCCCTGCGGCAATCTCATGACGATCATATATCTTGAGGCTGATCTCTTTGCCTAAATGCAAGGTATCGTCTGGGTTGTCACGAGTGATTGACACGGTTTTACCATTGATAAAACCGTTTAGCTTAAGCGGTGTTTTTAATGTGTTGATTTGCTCAATGAGCTGCTGCATCTCGCTATCAGTCAGCGGTACGTTATTAAGACGGTCGATACCGCGATTGTTTTCAAATAAGATTCGCGCCCAGTTATCAATTAGATCTTGCTCAGTGGGTCGGTTAATGACCGCCTCTTCCCAGCCTTTTTGTTTTAGGATTTGGATGAGGGCGTCTTCAAATTTGTCTTCGGATGCAAAGGTCATGGGCGAGCCTTATATGATATATGAGTTATACAAACATTTTTGCCAATAAGGCTTTTTTTAGGTTTTCTAAGCTTTTAAGCTGCTTGGCTTGTATGCTGACCGTGTCATCAAGCTGTTTAAAGAATTGTCCGATGGCGGTTTGTTCTTTTTTTGAATTGGGTATGAATACTTTTACTTTTGCCATACTACTCCAATCAGCTCTAGGCATTTTTGACCCTGAACTTACGTTAGTAGCATTCAAAAACGCATTTGTTTGAACTAAAGCATAGATAAATTCGCTTTCGATCAGTTCAGAATAAAAAGCCCATATTTCCCCACTTTTCACCCCTTCTACATCTGCTAACCACCATTTTTTGAGATATGGTCTAAGCCTTCCAAAAAGCACATCACCTCTTGCAAAATAAGAGTTTGCTTGCGTTCTGACACTCGTATTACCAATGATAATACCTGTTTCGCTTTCAATATTTTCTAACTCAATATCAACATCGAAGTCATCAGAATCAACGGACATACTTCTGATCAAAAGTACATTACCTAACTTAACCTCAACCCAATCTCCACTAAAACCTTTTAAACGAATCTCAGGCTGCTTCTGCCCTTTTTTGGGGAACATTTTACCCAGTAGTGATTTTTTAAGCATTTGCGTTTGCTCATGCTTACGGCGCTGTAGCGCAATGGTTTGGTCGATATTTTGGAAAAGGTTACCGATGGCGGCTTGTTCGTCGCTTTCTGGCAAATAAAAGCTCATTGCCTTAAACATACCACCAGTGATTTGGTTGATTGTCGCACCTAAGTTTTTACTAACTTCATCATGAAATTCTTGGGTATCGAGTAAGGTATTAAAAAACGAGGGAACGGGCGCTCTAATACCCGTCATAAACGCCCCTATGACAGTATTACTCATAGGCTTTGTGATCATCGCATGTTTGCCAATAAGATTTCTAGAACCGTTTCTGACTACTACGATGCTATCACCAACTTCTACGTTTTGAGAGTTTACGACTTCAGATTTTACATAAACATTATCATCTAACGTGATAGCTCCATTTTGTACGTTAGATGAACGAAGTACCAAAGTACCTAATTTGTCGACCACGTTATTTGGTGTATAAGTTAGTCCTGAGAAAAAAGTAACTTCCTCAACTAGCTTTTTTTGTACCCAATCCTCATTAAAGCCTGAAAAACGAATTTGTGGTGTTTGTTGTCTTATACTCATATTACACTCGATTCATAATAGCCAGAATGGACACAAGTAAATAAATGCTTTTTTTACCCATATTTGCATAACATGCGTAAATTTCCTAGTTTTTTACGCATATAAAAGCATCATCACTTTATAGGTCACGTTATTTCAATACTTTAATAATGCCTGTAACGCTTGCAGTCCAGCCATATCAAAGGTGTCACCCGTTAAGTGGTCAATCATACCTGCCAGCTCATTTTCAGATTTTTCTAGCTGCTTTGTGGTGTCCATATAAGTATCGGCATACTTATCAGCAAGCGCTTGCGTCTGAAGCGTTAGCTCACTGACCACATCGTCTGCCAGCTGCATCATGGCTTGGTCGAGCGGTACGATCCATTTATGGTTCAGTAAGTCATTCACGGTAGCATCGTCCAGCGCCTCGATGGTTTCTTTGGTTTTTTGATGCAAGGCATCGCTATCGGCTTTGATCTCAAGCTTGAGCGTTTTTTCTTCATCCAACGAGTCACTGATCTGAACGAGCCTAGCTTCATCGCTATCTTTTGTAAACTCATGCGTAGCTTGTAAGGTCTTGATATAGGCACTGACTTTAGACTTACCATAATCACCGCCTTTGTTCGCCTCGATATTATCCCAATTAACTGCTAACTCATTGGCAACATAATCAAGCTTAGCAGGCTTTTTGGGCTTAGTTTCCAAAAAGTCTAGGTAATCATTTAATGCTGTAATCTCAGGGGTTGCAATATCGGCATAAGCGGTATTCAGCGCTTTATTCACATCACTCACCGAGAAGCTGCTACCGCTGTCGTTGAGTAGGTTCTCTTTTTGCTCTTCATCCAGCTCATCGATGAGCGCGTCAAGCTCACCGCTCACCACACTCAAGCGGCTCTCTTTATCTTGCAGCTGCTGCAACTCATCGCTAAGTAGCTGTCTTTGTACCAGATCAAAGGGTAAAACATGCCCAACCCAGCCTTCTTGAACCTCTTCTTCCTTATTTTTTACCTTTTTTGTCACCATATTTGGCACAACTTTTTTGGTAGCGGTAAAGCCTTCGGTCTGAATAATCTCAAGATCGATCATGATGGTCTGCCACAGATCATCGAGTGCTTGATAAGCGCTGTATTTATCAATCAACTCAAACCCTTGTAAGCGAGCAAAGATATCATTTGCCAGAATGGTTTCTTGCCTTGCGATTTTTAGCGTGGTGACTTGATCAACCAGCTGCTGATATAGGTAATCAGGGAAATTTGCAAAAGACGCTCGGTAGCGATCAAAGAAGGCTTTAACGTCTTGATTTTGATAAACGTGTTGCTCGATGTCTGTGGTTGCTAATTGGCTGTTCGTCAACTGGTTGTTTTTCAACTGATAATAAGGCGTGTCCTCTACTTGCGTAAATAAAGTCTCTCGTAAGCTTGGGAACGTTTGCCAGTAGCGCTGCAGATAATCAATTTCATGCTGAGGAATACCGCCCAGCATGGTGGCGTAAATGTCCCACGTCTGAGCATCGTCGGATGAATCCACATAGCGCGGTATGTTGAGGTTATAGTTTTGGTCGCGTATATCTTTTTGACTGACCACGCGTGCGTACTTGTCAATGTTCTCACGATTGATCACCGCATCAGTGATTTTTTTAATATCTGATGCGCGTAGCTGATTGTCTTTACCTGCCTTGATAAAGCCTTTTGATGCATCAATAATTAAGATATCTGTGTTCGATCGTTTTTGTTTAAGCACCATGATGATGGTTGGAATTCCTGTACCAAAAAAGATATTGGCAGGAAGTCCGATAATGGCGTCGATGTGGTTATGCTCAATCAGGTTTTTACGAATAGTTTCTTCATCACCGCCACGGAACAGCACGCCATGAGGCAACACAATGGTCATGATGCCATCGGGCTTTAGGTGATATAAGTCATGCAATAAAAACGCGAAATCCGCTTTGCCCTTTGGCGCAAGTCCAAAGCGAGCATAGCGTGGATCAGACTCTTTATTTTTAGGTTGCCACTCTTGCGAGTAAGGTGGGTTTGATACCACAGCATCGACATATAGCGGCTGATAACTATTGACAGGATCAGACTCATTAAAATATGGCCAGTCATCTTCTAACGTATCGGCGTTACGGGTAACGATATTCGCAGGCAACACACCGCGCATGATAAGGTTCATACGAGTGAGGTTATAAGTATTTTGTTTAAGCTCTTGGGCGTAGTATTTAATATTGTTTTTGTCATCGATATGACGGGACACTGATTGACCGATATTGATAAGCAGTGACCCGGAGCCACTGGTCGGATCATAGATCTCAATCTGATTACGATCTTTTAAATGATAGGCTACAATCTCAGACATTAGTACTGAAACTTCATGCGGCGTATAAAATTCCCCTGCTTTTTTGCCTGCATTGGCAGCAAACATCCCGAGCAAATACTCATAGATAAAGCCTAGTACATCATAGTCTTGCTTGCCTTCCATTGGGATGTCTTTGATTAAATAGATCAAGCTGCTGGCAGCATTACTCTGTGATTTGGCGTTTTCGCCAAGCTTACTTAGCCCCGTTTGTAAGGTATCAAAGATTCCTTCAAACACCTTTTTATGCTTGATGTTGCGTGAAAACGCCGACAAGGCATCGCGCACATCAGAGATATCAAAATCACTGCCTTTGTTTATCCATGTTGAGAACAGATGAGGATAGGCGATAAAGTAGCCGATACCGTTTTTGATAAAGTCTACCGTCTCAGTATCTTCTTCGCTAAGGCTTGCAATGTCTTGATCGCTAAAGTCATTCGCTCTTAAAAACTGCTCCTCTTTATCTGATAAAAACTTGTAGAACACAAAGCCAATGATATAGTCTTTGTATTCATTGGCTTCAATCTTAGAGCGCATTTTGTTGGCAGATTGCCAGATTTTTTTAGCGAGTTGTTGCTTATTCATAGGGCTTATAATCTATGTCATTGAGTAGGTATATGACGACAGATTGTAGCGGTTCGCGTGTGGCAAGGCAAAGCCTTATTAAATGACTTTATATGGTGGTTTTTGTCTAACTGACTTTTTTAGGAATAGACAGTTGCTCACGAGCTGGTTTTTCTAGCAACTCAACGTGTATCTGATTGGCTATCAGATCTAATGCTGGCTGTTTAATTTTATTAAAGTAAGGTACTTCGCTAGTTTCTAACTCAAAGGACTTAACCCGATTATTCATTAGGTTTAAATAACCTCTATACTTGGTCAATAATGTAGCATATTTTTGATGGCTATCCTCGATTAAGGTTTGTGAGAGCTGGTACTGACCAAGTCTATGCGAAAGAATGTGTTCTAAATGCATACCTACTGGCAAAATTTCCATCATCTGCTGTACAAATTTAAGCATTAACCCCAGATGTTGCTTATCTTTAATTTGTCCGGATTCTATCAGGCTTATTAAATTTGAAATAAAAAATAATATATGGCTTTTTAGCTGCATCGATTCTGCGAGGACTGAATTGGCGAGCGACTCGATCACTTCAATATCTTCATTAGATTGCAAAACCAATTTAAGATTTTGTACAACTGATAAATACTCGCTTACTTTATCTGTATAAAATAGTATATTTTGCTCGTTTACTGTCTGTGATACTTGTAAAACCGCACTTCTTACGACCTCTATTTTTTTACTAAGTATCTGTGTTTGTATTATAGTTGCCATCATAATTGAAGCAGTTGAAATAGCTTGAGCTGCTACAATAGTACCTTGCAAGCTTGACTGCATTGAACCAAGGCTTTTAATAAAAGTCTCTGAAGTCAATGTCTGTACCTTCTTGAGAGGTACATGTTGAATAATGCCTGTTGACTCTAGTCCCTTTTTCCAATAAGCAACACCATCTCTAAATATGACTTGATTATTTTTTAGTGCTTTGATTAAGACTTCACTAAAACGAGCTTCATCAAACGCGAAAATTTCCGTTTCCATAGTTATCCTTAAAATTCGTCAAAGCTAGCACTATTATTAGTATATTTTGTACGCATCATAGCAATGATACAGACAGCTGGTATGGTTACCCGATAGGCAGGAGCAGAAAAATCTTTTACGGTAAGCGGCAAGGTAGCAGCTGTTACGAGAGGGTTTACTTTAGCCAACTTGGGAAGCATTTTAATACCAGCAAAAATCGCACTTGCTCCAGCTGCCGCACTAGTATTACCACTTAATCCAGCACCGTTCTTAACAGTATTCCAAGGGTCAGATTTGAGAGATGTCAAACCAAGCAAACCTTTTTTATCTAAAGTTTGATAAATAAGACCAATATCATCTAATGTCGTTACACGACCAAATAAACGTCTTAGTACTTTTTCTTCTATTTGTGCTACTGAGGTAGTACCTTTATGAAAGTCTGCTTTAACTTTTTTGGCTACATCATGCAGTATTTCTTCATATAACACTCCCTTACGACGGGTAAGATTTGCGATAGTATCTCCACCAAATAGTTGCAATTCAGCTGCGATAGCTTTCCAGCTATTTTGGTAGGCTTCCGCTTCACTCGTTTTATACATACCAATATTCTGAGCAAGAGTCTTTTTAAGCTGCCCAGTCCATTGCTCAGTACCACTATGATCTTTTATTAACGCTTCTGCTAGCAGCTTTAAATCCTGCCAGTCCGCATATTGTAAGAAAGCTAGGTCTTTATCTTCACGAAATTTTGATTCTACTGCCATGATGAAATCGCCAATTTAAGTTAGTGAATAAACTAGGGGCTGTATAGAATTGAGAAAACATTGAAAAAAATAAGCAACGCCTTACTCTAATGTTTACCACAACAAAGAAATAAGGCATCACTTATGACTCGCACCAAGCTCAACGATGAACATTGGCACAAGCTATTTATTATATTGCGACAAATTAACGTATATAACAAGCCCAATCTAAGACGTACCGTTGAAGGCATGTTGTACCGCATACGAGTAGGCTGTCCATGGCGAGACTTACCTTCTTATTTTGGTCATTGGTCTCGCATATATCATCAATACCGTTACTGGCGTAAAACCGGTAAATGGCAAAAGCTCATGAAGATAGTCACAGCAAACTATGATAGTGAATGGTTATTTATAGACGGTAGCGTGGTCAAAGCTCATCAGCATAGTTCAGGTGTAGCCAGTCATCTTGATGAGGCCATTGGTAAAAGTGTTGCAGGTAATAGCAGCAAACTGCACTTAGTGGTCGATGCTTGTGGTAACCCTATACATATTGAGCTGACAGGTGGGCAAGTGCATGACGCTAAGATGGCAAAGACGTTGATAGATAGCACGATTAATAACCAGACTAAAGCGGTGATTGCAGACAGGGGCTACGATAGTAGTGATATTAGAGAGTGTATCTTCAAGCACTGTACTGAGTCAGTCATACCCGTTAAGTCGAACTCTAAAAACAGCAACAATGACACACTAGACTGGTATTTGTATCGTTGCCGTCA